>UOGG01000012.1_pt1 | contig 10590 bp, 10 predicted proteins | sample 1990151 | NCBI WGS metagenome assembly UOGG01 (sample SAMEA4728526, study PRJEB27164) | hydrothermal vent metagenome | biome: marine basaltic hydrothermal vent biome; feature: marine hydrothermal vent; material: mineral | place: Pacific Ocean | collected 2011-06-14/2011-07-23 | depth 1741 m | reverse complement strand
TCTCCGAAACCTCTCTTAGCCAGACCTGACCCCCGAATTTCGGTTTTCACCCTCTTAAACAACCGCCCTTTCAAAGCCTCCCAGGTTTCGACCTGACAGCTCCAGACAAATCATAAAGCCCTAAATTACAATGAACGACCTTGTCCGCAAGCGGACGGGGTATCCTGCAAGGGGTTTTATTTAAAAGCCGTGACAAGCCACGGGGTATCAAACCCACTGGTGGGAATAAAATTCACCCCGCCACTGAATGTAGACATTGCCTTTCTGATCTCCCGGTGCCAGCCCGTGCCTCGAGGCCCCGATCAACCCCTCTCGCCTTAGAAATCGCACAAAAACTCATTTTATAACAACGTGACTCCTCCTTGACACAAACGCCATAAAACACTGGCATCCTGTTACCACGATGGACACGGTAAACGATTTATTTTTGGCGAATTCCACTCATCAGGGTTGAGGATAGTCTCCTCCTCCGGTGCCTTGTATGAGTGGTTTTCGTCAATTATCAAAATTTTGGATCAATATTTCAGGGGGATAATAAATGGTCACAGACATCAAAATTCTCATCGTAGACGACGGCACTCTTGCCAGCCTGCCTGTTCTGACAGGGCTTAAAAGACAGGGCTTTGACTATATCGAATTTGCTGTCAACTCCAACTGCATGTTTGATTATCTTGACCGTGGCCATGTCGGGCTCATCATCTCAAACTGGTCCCGAATAGAAATGCCAGGGCAGGAGTTCATCAATACCCTGAGAAAGCAGGAAAAATACAATGATATTCCTGTTGTCATGCTCGCCCACCCGACCGTCACCCTGAATTTCCAGGATGGGCTGTGGGATGAAAATGTCCGGATTGTCAACAAGCCTATCGAGTTTAAAACTTTGGGCGAAGCTATTCAGGACGTTCTGGAGAAAAAAGAAACCTCGCATTAAACTTCGCCTGAAAAAGTCATCAAAGCCGGTCACCAACGGGCAATCAACACCTTGAGCTTTAGGATCGCAGACTGAATATCATTCTTGTGCAACTGGTCCGCAAGAGAAGCGGCCTCGGATAATAAAACATCCGTCTCGCTTTTTCTTGCTGTGAACAGGTAAAGCGGAATCAGGGCAAACAAGGGTTGCAGGGTTTTAAGCGCGTTGCCCTGCCCCCGGCCCAGGCGGACACGATTCTCTAAAGTCACCACTGCCCTTTCCAAGGCCCCTGAAAAAAAAGCAGTGCTATTTTTAGCCCGTTCAGGCACGCCCGCCTGTGCGTCTGCCTGGCGAAGGTCACGGACTTCTTCAAAAAACGCGAGCCCGTCCTCCCACTTACATTTTCGCCAACAGGAAATTCCCATCAAAGTCAAAAGCCCCGTCTGACCAGCCTGATCAGGAAACTGCTTTAGAATTTCCAACGCTTGCTTAAATTGCGTCAGCGCTTTTTCCAATTGCGCCATTTCCCAGTAAGCGCATCCCAAATGAGCATGGGCCAGCGCCCGGGCCGGCAAGTCCGCATTGTTCCGGGACAATTTCAAGGCACTTCCAAGGCAGGACACGGCTTTTGTGAACTGGCGATTTTTCTGAAACGCCGAACCCAGGCTTCTTAAGGTTGCTATCTCCCCGCCGATGTCTTTTTGCACCCGCAATAGTTTCAACTTGTCTTGCAACTCGGCAACACTCAATTCGGTCATTTTCCCGGCTTCTCGTTTGAGTTATAATGGCGCGGTAAATCAGCCGCCTGAAAATTCATTCCCACCAGTGGGTTTGATACCCCGTGGCTTGTCACGGCTTTTAAATAAAACCCCTTGCAGGATACCCCGTCCGCTTGCGGACAAGGTCGTTCATACAAACTAAACTTTCATTGTGGAGGAGCCATGTCTTCCTTTCAAGAAATCGACACCCGCAAGGTCAAAGAATTGCTGGCACAAAAAAGCGTCACCATTGTCGATATTCGCGATCCCGGGTCCTACTCCAGAGGACACATCCCAACCGCCGTTTCTGTGAGTGACCGCAATGTGCAGGAGTTCACTCAAAACACGGACAAAGACACCGCTCTGGTGGTTTGTTGCTATCACGGAGTTTCCAGTCAGGGGGCCGCCGCGTATTTTGCCGAACAGGGGTTTAAAGAAGTCTACAGCATGACGGGAGGGTTCGAAGCCTGGCAAATGGTCCACCACTACTCGCCGTAGGGGCAGCTTGCTCACGACGAGCGATGCTTTCTGGTTTGGGTTCGAACTTTTCGGGTTCTAAGGACACCCGGAAAATTGAAATTATTTCTTTAAGGCAGGCCGACCCAGGTGCGCCAGTCCCCGCCGATCATGCCCTTGTCCTTATAACGCCTGAGCGCGTCCGGGCAATCACAGGCAGAATCCATTTTTCTCAGTGCAACAAATGAGCTTCGTAACAAAGCGGGAAACCGCTTGACAGACTCGCCCACTTGGGCGCGTTCCTTTTCCGTCTGCATGCCCTCAAAAAGCTGGCCTCTGGCAAATTTTCTCGGCGTCACCCCTTCCGCATAATTGGTCAGGTAGCAAAGCGAGGCGTAGCACATCTCCAGTTCACGGGCTAAGAAGGTTTCGGGTATCAGGGTCATGCCGACCAGATCGGCGCCCAGGACACGCAGTTTGCGGATCTCCGCCGGCGTCTCCAGCCTCGGCCCCTCGGTGCAGGCATACACCGCCTTTTCATGATGAGGCACGCCAAGAGCATGCACCGCATCGCGCAGGACGGAACGGACCTCCGGGCAAAATGGATCGCTCTGTCTTATAAACCCGACGCCGGTATTTTTAAAAAAAGTGCTCTCCCGGGCGCGGGTTTCGTCCAGGAGATCATCCGGCACAACGAAGTCCCCCGGTTTAAAATCGGTGTTGATGATGCCGGGACCAGACCACGAAATGATGCGCCCAACGCCGCACTCTTTGAGCGCGTAAATGTTGGCGCGGTAATTGACAAAGGGCGCGGTCAGGGAATAATCTTTCTCGCCATGACGCGACAGAAAAAGAAACTCGCCTCTGTCGTCTTCGAACCGGTGCAAAGGCGCGCTGTCGCCAAAAGGCGTTTTAAGAACCGTGCAGTCGATTTCCCGGCCCAGAGTTTTGTCGGCAAGCAACTGGTACGCACCACTCCCGCCGATCACTGCCAATGGAGTATTCATACAAAAAAATTCTTAGTCTAAATAGTTTTCGATGTCACCAACGTAATTGGCGGCGGATTCACGGATGCCGCGCTTTTCGTCTTCGGTCAATTCCCGTTTCACTTTTGCCGGAGAACCTAAGACCAGACTGCCGGGAGGAATTTTCGTGCCCGGGGTCACCAGCGCTCCCGCGCCTATAATCGAGTGTTCGCCAATTTCTGCGCCGTCCATGACGATGGCCCCCATGCCGATCAGACAACGCGAGCCGATGGTGCAGGCGTGCAGGGTGACATTATGGCCGACGGTCACTTCATCACCCACGATCAATGGATGGGTTTTGCGCGCAACGTGCAACACACAGCCATCCTGAATGTTGGTGTATTTGCCGATGCGTATGTGGTTGACGTCACCTCGGATCACAGCGTTGAACCACACACTGCTTTCTTCGCCGATGACCACGTCGCCGATGATCTCGGCACTCGCCACAACATACGCGGAGTTATCTATTTTTGGGCTCACTTCTTTAAACGAATGAATCATGTTCTTGTCCTTGAAATTTTTCGAAGCAACAACCCCGCCGCAATTGAACCGAGTATCCAGCAAGAATTTTCTTTATAAGCCATGGCACGCGACGGTAAATAAAACCCGCTGGCGGGATTCAATATTGTGAATGTTTTTTAAATAAAGTCCAATCCTTATTCCGCGCCTTTATCGGCATGGGAATGAACGACCCCGCCGCAAGCGGACGGGGTATCCTGCAAGGGGTTTTATTTAAAAGCCGTGACAAGCCACGGGGTATCAAACCCACTGGTGGGAATGAATCGCGCTTTGCCTTTGGGTTTCTTCGCGGGCGTGGGTTGCGCTGATGAGGGTGAAACTTTTACTGGCCAGTTCCCGGCGCTCCGTTTCTCCCCGTAGCACAGGGTGCACAAACACGGTCACACCGAGCCGCCGGTTTTTCAACAGCCGGAGAATATGCTCCAAAAATGTCACCTCGTGCCAGCAGGCAATCGAAGGCCGGTTGCCATCGTGATAAATCAGGGTGACCGGCACGACATCGCACTCTGCCTGAATTGCGGCGGCAAACGTCGAGGTCTTAAAAACCCGTACTTCCCTGCCATCGGTCGCCTGCCCCTCGGGAAATAAAATGACCGAGCAGTCTTCCTTCAACCGGGAGCTCATTTCAGCAATGATTTCTTTCACCTGATGACGTTGGTCGCGCTGTGCCAGAATCACTTCGCCCAAACGTGCCAACAAGCCGAATAACGGCCACTCGGTGATATCGGCTTTGGACACAAAAAAACCGGGAAAACATTTCCCCAGCACAAAAATATCCGGCGCCCCAATGTGGTTGGCCACGATCAGGGAACCTTGTTTTATTTTAGCAACACCCTCTATTTCCAGTTGGATGTTGAGTAGAAAACAGGAACTTCTGGCCCAAAGCCCGGTGAACCAGGCGATCAGATGGTGCCGTCTTTTTTTTGCAATAAACCCGGCTGTTTTCAGCACCCCGCCAATGACAGCAAAGCCCAGATAGACAACGCCGACTGCAACGACTCTGACAAACACCAACAAATATCCCATAACCATTTTCTTAATAAGTTTGCGGTGATTTTTTGCGCACAGAAAACATATCGCAAAACACCAGTCGGCCCATATTGGCAAATATTGAATTGCAGGCCGACCCCCAGCTGATTTTCGGCATCGTGGGGACATTCAAAGCATGGAGCATTTCATGGGCGACCCCGGACCATGCCTTGTGGCTTTGAAACACACTATAATGTATTTTATCTATGCCCATGAACTCTTTCACGCCGGGCAGAAGATGCACCCGCCCGCCCGCATGGGTGCGCAAAAATTCATTGACTGCAAAAACCGCTTCTTTGGCTTTTTCGTAGTCGATGGCGCTGTTGGGGAAAAAAATAGATCGCAGAACCCGAAACTGGCTTTCGGAAACGTCTTCGGATAAATCAATGGGGATGGGCTGAAGAAACACCTCCGCATCCAGAGCGGAAAATTGTTTCAAGAGAGCACTCAGGCAGGCGGTGATTTCGCTGGCGGAAACACCGTACATGATGTCGTTGCCGATATCGGTGATGAGGGCGATGACCTGACGGGGAGTTTCCTCGCCCGCGCTTATGGAGTCCAGAATTCCTGACGCGCCGATCGGCGGATACTTGATTTTTAAAAATCCGCCCTCCGCGCAATACCCCCGGCCCGGACCCATGGCGTGTAATATCTCAACCCGGTTCGGAGCGAGGCTGGCAACGAGGCAGTCGGCAAGCGCGGAATACCCTCTGGCAAGATTGCTCGCCCCCAGCAAAACAAACAGAAATGACTGCTTTGCCTGAAGGGGCGTATTTTTTGAAGGCGCAAAATCGGCAGACAAAATATTTTTTATTGCGTGGTCCGAAGAGCATCGGGAACGCCCGCCCGCGCCGCTTTCTTATCCAGTTTTTTTTGCAGGTCTTTATAAAATACGACCATTTTTTTAATGTTGCTCGCTTTAGAATGTCCTGCTATTTCCATCTTTTTTGCTTCCAACCGAAAATTTCTGATTTTAGCGGCGTATCCCGAATATCGATTCTTCCACCAGAATGCAGACTTCCCGCCCCAGCGGGTGTCCCCTGGCTTTCCAAGGGGTTTCAAAATCATCTGGGAACGCGCGGTGTCCATCTCCACCCGGTAATCCCCAAGAAAACTCATGCCCAAAAGGCCGTCCATTTCCCCCATCTTATTGTTGACGCTGGCTTCCACCATCTCCACTTTGGCGCCACCCACTTGCACGGAATTGAAAGCCACCATGGGCATCCACACCATGCCGCCTGCGGTGGTGAACGGAATTTCAGCCGAGCGGGAGTTGGTCCTGTAACCCAGTTGCTTGGCGATTTTTTCAGAAATGGTCACTAAAGAAGCACCGGTGTCCACCATCAGCATAGCCTTGACCCGATTGTCGAACAGCACTTCCACCATGAAGTTTCCGCCGGGGGTCTGAATCAGCGGGATCACGAATTCCTGATTGCCAAGTTTTCCCGGCGTGTAAGACGAACGCACGGGTTTGCGCGATAACGATAATTTGCCGGGTCTTGCGGTCGGTGAACCAAGAGCCGGACGCGCCGATTTGTATTTTTTGAACCCCTGATCTCGCTTGCGAAATTTCAGCGGGATTTTATGCAGACTGTCGGTGAAATGGGTTTTGCCTTTGCTGTCTTTCCAAGTATACATCCCCGCCTCTGCCACAACAGACGGGAACGCACCTGAAAAAAGAAACACGCCTAAAATGACATATTTAAAATATCGAGTCATATCATTCCTCAAACAAAATGGGTTTGACATACACTTCTCGCGGCCGGACACCGTCCGACGGCCCCACGACTCCTTCCCGTTCCATGCATTCCACAATCCGGGCGGCGCGGTTGTAACCGATGCGCATTCTTCTCTGAATGTAGGAGATCGACGCCTGCCTGTCTTTCGCGACCAGTGCCACCGCCTCGTCGTATTTCTCATCGAACTCTTCCTCTTCCTGCCCTTCCCCTCCGGAACCTTCTTCAGCAACGGAACCAAAGAGATCTTCTTCCGAATTTTCATAATCCGGTTTTTGCTGTTTTTTAGTGAATTCTACAATGCGGTTGATTTCCGCGTCGCTGACCATGCACCCGTGAATTCGTCTCAGGCTTGAAGTCCCCGGCGGCAGAAACAGCATGTCGCCTTTGCCCAAAAGTTTGTCGGCGCCCATGCAGTCTAAGATGGTGCGGGAATCCACCCGCGAGATGACCTTGTAAGAAATTCGGGCCGGGAAATTGGCCTTGATAATACCCGTCAGGACATCCACCGACGGGCGCTGGGTGGCGACGATCAGATGAATACCTGCGGCGCGGGCCATCTGCGCGAGCCTGGTCAAACATTCCTCAACGCCTTTGGACGCCACCATCATGAGGTCGGCCAGCTCGTCGATGAAAACCACGATGTAGGGCAGTCGGGCAGGCGGTTCGGGAATTTCTTCAAAATCGTCTTCGTCAAAGTCCCCGTCTTTTTTCGCTTGCCGGCGCAGTTTTTCATCTTCCAGAATTTTCTCGTCGTATTCCTCTTCAAGGGCTTCAACGTACGCGTTGTAGCCGAGGAGGTTTCTGACCCCCGCTTCGGACATCAGCTTGTAGCGGGTTTCCATTTCCGTCACCGCCCATTGCAGGGCCGCCGCCGCCTTCTTGGGGTTGATGACCACAGGTGCGATCAGATGTGGAATGCCATCGTAGATGGAAAGCTCCAGCATTTTAGGGTCGATCATGATCATCTTCACATCATCGGGAGAAGCGTTTAACAAGATACTGCATATCATCGCGTTCATGCCCACGCTCTTGCCGGACCCGGTCGAGCCTGCCATCAGCAAATGCGGCACGGTGGCCAGATCCTGAGCCACCGGCTGACCGATATTGTCCTTGCCAATTGCCATCGTCAAATACGAAGGCGATTCAGTGAATTCTTCCGAGCGCATGATGTCTTTGAAATAAACGGTTTCCTTTTTAGTGTTGGGGATTTCGATGCCCACCACCGGTTTCCCCGGAATCGGCGCCATGATGCGCAGGCTGACGGCGCGCATCGCCAGCGCCAGATCGTCCGCCAGTGCCAGAATGCGGCTGACTTTGATCCCCGGCGCAGGCTCGTATTCAAACAAGGTGATCACAGGGCCCGGAAGCACCTGCACCACCCGGCCCTGAACACCAAAGTCCAACAACTTTTTTTCCAGGATGGCGCTGTTGGCTAAAATCTCTTCGCGCATTTCCTCGGCGTCTTCCGGCTCCGGCGGATCCTCCAGAAGAGTGAGCGGCGGAACTTGATACTCGCCTTCCTCTTCATCTACCAGCAGTTCTTCATCGTCGACGTAAAACTCTTCTTCAACCGCTTCTTCGATAAGCTCCGGTTTTCTTTTTTTCTTTTTCTCCATCGGCTTGATGATCAGGGGCTGTACCGGAGTGACGATGATCGGTTCGCTGATCAGTTCTTCTTCCTCCATTTCCAACCGATCGGCCTCGACCTGCTCGCGCCAGTTGGCATAACTTTCCTTCAAGGCCGGACCGAGTGTGAGCACCCGGCGCACCAAGCCGAAAAGGGCGCTTTTCAGGTAGTCGATGAGAATGTTAGCGGACAGGCGGGTCATCCCCAGAATGGCAACGAACACGAACGTAGACAGAGTCAACACCGCGCCGCCTTGATTCAACCAGCGTGTTAAAAACCCGCCGATTAAAGAACCTGTCATTCCTCCGGTCACCACTTTTTCGTCGAAGTAAGGATCGCCCGCCAACAGGACATTGCCCAGTGCGCACAGGCTGACCAGGAACAGGATTCCGGATGCAAGCGCCCACGGCCAATGCTCGAATTTTTGTCCGCGAATCAGCGCCCACCCGAGAATAAAAGTCAAGACCGGAAAGAAAAATGCCCCGGACCCAAACATCTGCACCAGCGAATCGGCAATAACGGCCCCAACGGTGCCGCCCAGATTGAGGACGGTATTTTTCCCGGCAACGGCGTTGTTGAGGGACGGGTCATCGGGCGAATAAGTGGTCATGGAAAAAAGCGAAAACAAGGTGAACGCCAGAACCAGTATTCCGAAAAAATCGCGTATCAAAACAGAGAAGTTTTTTTCATTCATTGGGAGGGAATTTTTTGTATTTTTAAGATTTTCAGTCGCGACGTGGTGTCTTGCAATTCCGTATCGTGCCGCCAGTTTTTATCGTCTTTATCGGGATAATCCAGATTGAAATGCAGGCCCCGGCTTTCTTTTCTAAGCCGCGCCCCCTGGATGATCAAGCTCGCGGTGATCGCGATATTTCGAAGCTCTAACGTGTCTTTGGTGATTTTAAAATTCCAGTAATATTCCTGAATTTCATCGAGCAGAGGCTGAATTCTGCGCTCGGCCCGCTCCAGCCGTTTGTCCGAACGGACAACGCCGACATAGTTCCACATGAGGCGGCGAATTTCGTCCCAGTTGTGCGAGACCACGACGGACTCGTCACTGGCGGCGACGTTGCCGCTGTTCCATTTGGGAATTTTATTTTTATATTTTTCAAGCGACCCGGAACGGCTGAGTAAGGCGGCCGCTTTGTCCACCCCCCGGTGCGACAATGCCAAGCCTTCGAGCAGGGAATTGGAGGCCAGGCGATTGGCACCGTGCAGACCCGAGCAACAAACTTCACCGCTGGCGAGCAGACCCGTCAAGTTGGTCTGTCCGTTGATATCGACCGCAACACCGCCACACATATAATGGGCCGCCGGCACCACGGGGATCGGTTCTTTGGTCATGTCGATGCCGAATTCAAGACAGGTCTTGTAAATATTCGGGAAGCGTTCGCGGCAACGGAAGCCTTCCATGTGGGTCGCGTCCAGATAGACACAGTCCTCGCCAGTTTGTTTCATTTCAAAGTCGATGGCGCGGGCGACAATGTCTCTCGGTGCGAGACACCCCAGAGGATGATGCTTTTCCATGAAGGCCTGCCCGTTCTTCCGGCGTAAAATCCCGCCCTCGCCGCGCACGGTTTCGGAAATGAGAAACGACTTGGCCTGCGGATGAAAAAGGCAGGTGGGATGAAACTGGAAAAACTCCATGTTGGAAATTTTCACCCCCGCTCGGTAAGCGATGGCCACCCCGTCTCCTGTCGCCGTGTCCGGGTTCGACGTGTACAGATACACTTTGCCGGCGCCGCCACTCGCCAACAGCGTGCCTTTAGACAAAAATGTTTTGACTGTGTTGGTGACCGTGTCCAGAGCGTACAACCCCAGAGACTCGTCCTTCAAGCTCCCCGCTGTGACGGACGGGTCCATCTTGGCAAGGGTGATCAAATCAATGACCACGTGGTGCGAAAAAATCTCGATATTGGATTTTTCATGCACGGCTGATATCAGGGTGCGCTCGATTTCCCAGCCGGTGAGGTCGGTGGCGTGTAAAATTCTGCTTTTGGAATGACCGCCCTCTTTGCTCAGGTGATAATCTTTTCCGTGGTGAACCCGATCGAATTTTACGCCGAGGCCGATCAACTCCCGGACCCGGGCCGGGCCTTCGCGGCAGATGACGCGGACCACGTCTTCCTTGCACAGCCCGCGCCCCGCCTGCAGGGTGTCCTTAGCGTGCAGGTCGCAGGAATCGTCGTCGGCCATGACCGAGGCGATGCCCCCCTGGGCGTATTTTGTGGCGGACTCTTCGAGCACATCTTTGGTGATGATGCCGACGGACCCAAACTTGGAAACTTTGAGCGCGAAGGTGAGCCCGGCGACGCCGCTCCCGATAACCAGAAAATCCTTGTAAATATTCATCGCCGCATTATACCACTTACACCTTTAATTTCAATGGGATACTATATGATTACAACGAAAGTCTTTGATTGACCCAAGGAGTGCTTCAGGCTCTGATGAAGTCCGGTTTATTGACCTGAAAAAACAATTACGGAAAGGCTACAGGAGTGAATCTGAGGTTGGAAAGACACTGACT
>UOGG01000174.1_pt1 | contig 10669 bp, 7 predicted proteins | sample 1990151 | NCBI WGS metagenome assembly UOGG01 (sample SAMEA4728526, study PRJEB27164) | hydrothermal vent metagenome | biome: marine basaltic hydrothermal vent biome; feature: marine hydrothermal vent; material: mineral | place: Pacific Ocean | collected 2011-06-14/2011-07-23 | depth 1741 m | reverse complement strand
TTTAAATGAAAACCCTTGCCGATACCCCAATCGGCATATCACTCCAGGTCGTTGATTATTAGGAGCTTCGGTCCGAGGATGTTTTTAATTTAAATTTTCGCTTTACTTTCGCCATGCGATTGGAATATTATTTTTTTATCCAGACCCCTTTTAGATATTGGAGTTCCCATAAAGGCTGAAAAATTGTCGAAGAATTATATTGACCACACCACAATATATTGTATTATTGTTCCCCTGTTGCTACTAGATAGAGTAGTTTCTGTTTGAAAAACAAACATCTACAGAATATGTGCAATTCCTTCATTGTAAGCGTGTCAAGCCTTTCGTTTTTTTCAATTATTCTTGCATGACATTATAAAGAATCAGCCCTACATTATTAAGAAGCCTGTAGTTTCCTAATACAAATACCCACCTGTTTTTTTACTTGGAGAACCTTTTTTATGCGAATCAGTCGTGTTTTTTCACTGGATAACAAAGATCCGTATCACGGGGTCGAATTCGTAGAAAGGATTTCCAGAATCAACAATGCCGACGGGTCAGTGGTCGCCGAGATCAAGGACGTGCGGGTGCCTGCGTTCTGGTCGCAGGTGGCGGTGGACATCATGGCGCAGAAATATTTCCGCAAAGCCGGCATCCCCGCCCGGACCCGGAAGAAATATGAAAACGGAATTCCTGAATGGCTTTGTCCGTCCGAACCCGACACCGAAGCCATGGAGGCAATGACAGAATCTGAGCGTGTGACGAAAGAGACCGATTCGCGTCAGGTATTTCATCGCCTGGCGGGTTGCTGGACTTATTGGGGCTGGAAAAATAATTGTTTTCAAAACGAAGAAGGCGCCCGCAATTATTACGATGAAATGCGTTTCATGCTGGCGCGTCAATACGCCGCGCCGAATTCCCCGCAGTGGTTCAACACGGGCCTGCACTGGGCTTATGGTCTTGGAGGGCCGGCACAGGGGCATTCTTTTTTCAACCCGGAAACCGATCGGCTGGAGAAATCCAAAAACGCTTATGAGCACCCGCAACCGCATGCGTGTTTCATCCTGTCCGTAAAAGACGATCTGGTCGGCGATGGCGGCATCATGGACTTGTGGCGGCAGGAAGCGCGTCTGTTCAAATACGGCTCCGGGACGGGAAGCAATTTTTCCAACCTGCGCGGTTCCGGCGAACCTTTATCCGGCGGCGGCAAATCTTCCGGCTTGATGAGTTTTCTCAAGATCGGCGACCGCGCGGCAGGGGCCATCAAGTCCGGCGGCACCACGAGACGGGCGGCCAAGATGGTCACATTGGATATGGACCACCCTGATATCGAAGAATTTATTGGCTGGAAAGTCCGTGAAGAAGGCAAAGTCGCGGCTTTGGCCACCGGTAGCAAAATCTCAAAACGCATGCTGGGAAAAGTTCTCAAAGCCTGCTGGGACTCAGATGACGATGAATCCCGCTTCGATATCAAAAAGAATAAGGAACTGAAACGCGCCGTTTATAAATCCATCGAGGCCTGCATTCCCGAAAGTTATGTTTTTCGCATCATTCAACTGGCCAAGCAGGGAGTGCGCGAAATCGAGTTTGAGGAGTACGACACCTGCTGGAATTCCGAAGGCTACACAACGGTCTCCGGGCAAAACTCCAACAACTCGGTGCGGCTGAGCAACGAGTTCATGCGCGCGGTCGAGTGCGATGGCAACTGGGACCTTGTCAACCGCACGAACGGCAAGGTCAGCAAGACTCTGGATGCGGGAGAACTGTGGGGAAAGATCAACGAAGCTTCCTGGGCCAGCGCCGACCCCGGCCTGCAATTCGACACCACCATCAACGAATGGCACACCTGCCCGGAAGAAGATCGCATCCACGCCTCCAACCCCTGCTCGGAATACATGTTCTTAAACGACACCGCCTGCAACCTGGCGTCCATCAACTTGATGCGTTTTCATGACGAGGAAAAAAGCCGGTTTGAGATTGAAAACTACCGCCATGCCTGCCGTCTCTGGACATTGACGCTGGAAATTTCCGTCATGATGGCTCAGTTTCCCAATGAGAGGATTGCCTTGAAAAGTTTTGAATATCGTACTCTTGGATTGGGGTATGCCAATTTGGGCGCGTTGCTCATGGTGCTGGGAATCCCCTACGATTCTGAAAAGGGCCGGGCCATCGCAGGTGCCATCTCCGCCATGACGACAGGGGCCGCGTATGCCATGTCCGCCGAAATGGCCCATGAACTCGGGACGTTCAAGGAATACAAAAGAAACAAAAAACATATGTTGCGGGTCTTGCGCAATCACCGCCGGGCCATTCAGGACTCCGAGGTGCACGAGTACGAAGGGTTGACGATTTATCCGCAGGGCGTTTCCAGTGAACATTGCCCGGGGTATCTCAAAAACGCGGCGGCGAAAGAATGGGAGGATGCGCTGGAGCTTGGGCAACGCTATGGTTTTCGTAACGCCCAGACCACCTGCATCGCGCCCACCGGCACCATCGGCTTGCTGATGGATTGCGATACCACAGGGATCGAGCCGGACTACGCGCTGGTCAAATACAAGAAACTGGCGGGCGGCGGGTATTTCAAGATCATCAACCAGTCCGTACCCATCGCCTTGAAACATCTGGGGTATAGCAAGGAAGAAACGGAAGTCATCGTCAACTATTGTGTCGGCACCGGCAGGCTGGAAACCGCGCCCCATATCAATCGGGATACCCTCGGGGAAAAAGGTTTGACCACCGAAGTTCTGGACAAGGTGCAGATCGAGTTGCCCAAGGTGTTCGACATCACCTTTGCTTTCAACAAATATGTTTTGGGCGAAGACTTTTGTAAAGAAGTTCTGAAATTAACAGACGAGCAATTGAACTCCTTTGAGTTCAATATGCTGGAGCATTTTGGATTCAGCAAGGATGAAATTTCCCAAGCCAATGACGCGATTTGCGGGACCATGACCATTGAAAACGCCCCGCATCTGAAGCAAGAGCATTACCCGATTTTTGATTGCGCCAACAAGTGTGGAAAATACGGCGAACGCTATATTCGGCCCGAAGCTCATATCCGCATGATGGCGGCGGCCCAGCCGTTCCAGTCGGGCGCCATTTCCAAGACCATCAATATGCCCAACCACGCCACCATCAAGGATGTGGAAAAAGCCCACATGCTGAGCTGGAAGTTGATGCTGAAGGGAACCGCCATCTACCGTGACGGCTCGAAACTGAGCCAGCCTCTCAACAGCATGGCCAGCGCGGATTTCAGTTACCTGAAAATGGAACTCGCGGAAGAAAAAGAACCGGTAAAAATCGCTGAAAAAATTATCGAAGTGATTCGCGAAAATAAACGCAGACCCCTGCCGCATCGAAGAAACGGATACACCCAGAAAGCGTCTATTGGCGGGCATAAAGTCTATTTGCGCACCGGGGAATATAAAGAAGGCGATCTCGGAGAAATTTTCATCGACATGCACAAAGAGGGCGCGGCTTTCCGCAGTCTGATGAACTGCTTCGCGATTTCCATCTCCCTCGGTTTGCAACATGGTGTGCCGCTTGAGGAGTTTGTGGATGCGTTTATCTTCACCCGATTCGAGCCCAACGGAATTGTTTCAGGCAACGACAGGATCACCATGGCGACGTCCACCATCGATTATATTTTCAGGGAACTGGCGATCAACTACCTGGGTCGCTACGATCTGGCGCAAGTGACACCAGACGATCTGCGCGGCGATGCCATTGGCAAAACGGAAGATAAAATCGCTGAAAATGATTCGAAGCCTGGTAACTCGAATGAATCAAATGGCCACGCCCAAAACGCACAGGCGACCGGCAACGGCAATGGGCAAGCGTTATCGGAGTCCGGCTCGGGAGTTCTGGTGAGTGACAAACCGATGCTGGTGAGAAATGGAGGAACATTAGGAGCCGGGTCTAAGACCGCTACCGTTGCCATTGCCCGCATGAAAGGCTATGAAGGCGACCCTTGTACCGAATGCGGTCAGTTGACCCTGGTGCGCAACGGAACCTGCCTGAAGTGCATGACCTGCGGCGCAACCTCCGGTTGCTCCTGACTCGCTCCCGCGAGGGGGAAAGTTTAAGGCTCCGTTCGCTTTACCCCTGTGGGGCCTGAAGGCAAAGGTCAAATAGCACATGCTCACGAGCCCTTGGGAACTGTCATTCTCGTCATCGCGAGCCGCACCTTGCGGCGTGGCCGTGGTAATATTCCTAAGCTTTCGTGCCCCGGAGGGGTAGACCCAGGGTCTCTGGGTTGTTTCGTCGCTAACGCTCCTCACAATGACGATCTGGGATATTTTCTGAAAGGTTTTCCCAACCTGCCACGATTATTTTTTTCTGCTTATTGATCTTGCGCACCGAAAACCGATGGTGGGGTTTTTTATTCCGGGATCGACAATGTTCCTGAAAGAAATCCTGGCCTGGCGTTTGGCGCTCGTCCACCCCCCGCCCTTGACGACTCTCAGTCGTACTTTCTTCGATCCTTTGCCGGGAGCAAAATAAGAATCGCTGACCCATTCCCAGACATTGCCGACAGCGTCCATCATCCCATAAGAACTTGCTCCCTGAGGATAGGACCCGACCGGTGCGACCGCAAGCGACCCGTCTTTTTCGCCCCAGAGGTTGGCCTTTTCCGGAGAAAATTCAGTGCCCCACGGCCAGGGGTTGTCCTGCCCGCCTCCTGCGGATGCAACCCATTCCGTTTCCGTCGGCAACCGTTTGCCCGCCCAGTGACAGTAACGGTAAGCACTCATCCAGTCGATTCCCATCGCCGGGCAATCGGGACATTCTTTGCCGTCGGTGAAGGGTTTTTCGTCGTATTTGTTGTCAAAAACTTTGTATTGCAAGACGGTGGTTTCCAGCCGGTCCATATAAAACGTGGGAAAAGCTTTGGGCGGAAAAAGGCTCCCTGCCTGAGTGCCTTGGGCAACGGGGCGAATGACCCCTTGCGGTAGATTCGGTTTGCTCACACGTTGTACGCCGGAATTGACCAGAACCATGAGTGCGCCGTCTTTCTTATGGGTGACGGTTGGCAGAAGCATTTTTTGGGTAGCGGAGCTTGATGGGAATTTCTGGCGATGTCTTTTGGTAGATGCCAGAAAATTATTAGAGTTATTTCGTTTTGATTTTTGCCTTGAAAGTTTTCCAGAGGAAGGGTTTTTGGACAATCCGGTATTGGAAGCGGGTCGGTTGGATACGCAACCCACGGCCAGCAGAAGGGTCAGACCGATTGCCAAAAATAATCTCAACGTGTGTTTAAATCCTCTTCAGATAGAACGTCAAACTTTTTTTTAAGGTCTTTGTAGCGTTGATATTCTTTTTCAGATTCGTCCTTTTTGCCCATCAACTCGTAAGTGAACCCCAGGCTGTAATGCGCATTGAAATGCGTGGGGTCCAGACGGATCGCGGTCTTGAAGGTTTGTTCGGCCTCCGGGAACATTTTTTTATAATTGTACATTCCGCCCAAGCCATAGTACCCCTCGGGGTTTTTGGGGTTTTTTTCGATGGCTTTTAAAAAGGATTCCACCGCTTTGTCATATTCCTGTTGATTGGTGTATTCTATTCCCTGCTTGACGTAGTCCGTATTTTTGTTTTCCGCATCACCGCAATTAGCGAGGGTGAGGACTAAAAGCAAAGGAAAAAACAGTTTTAAAAATCGCACGCAATCGGCTCGGGTTATGGGCAAAAATTCTTGCGTGAATAAAAAAGCCTTCCGGCATCGGGAAGAAAGAACAGGCGCAACCTTCTAACCACCACTATAACATCACCTTATAACAATCTCTCAAATAACCAGAATATTCTGATTCTTTTTTAAGCGTTTTTATGTGTCATGTCCCCTTCAGTTGAAATAATTTTATTGGCTCTGGCCTTTGTGCTGACCCTGGGGATAGCCATTGGTGCGGTCAAAGGCTTTGGTCTGCTTAAAATAAGCTGGTTGAATTTTGCCCGCTTGAAAGAATTTGAAAAACAACAAAGCGATTCCAAAGACCCATTGAAACAAAAAGCGTTAGAAGCACTGATCGCGCATTGCCAGAGCCTCAGGTCAAAATGGATTCTAGACGAGACGGATCTCAAGATCGCGGAAAGAACCCAGCAGTTGGCGACGAACATTGCCTCGGTTTACCACCCGCAATCGAAGAACCCTTTGGCGGAGGTCCGGCTGGGGGGCTTGCTGGACGCATTTCTTGAGTTGAAAAACCGGATCGTGGTGCTGAGCGAGATGAAAGGCGTGCGCCAGTTCACCCAGTTTCGCCTGCGTCATGTCCGCTATTTATCCCGCGCGTGGAAAAAAAAGGAGCAATGGCAACAGTCGAAGGTGGGTCAGGCGGTGGCCCGCTATAAACTGGCGATCCTGTTGCAATGGGTGTATTTGTTCATTCGCTTTCTGGACCTGACGTTTTGGATGTTCAAGATGGCGGGCTACATCGTCCACGATATTGTGCTCAAAATTTTATTACTCCGCTGGTACCTGACCGTCGGGGAGCTGACCTTGCAGATGTATCGCGACCCGACCGGAGAAACAGAGCAGGAAGCGGACGAGCTCCTCGGCCAGATGGGTTCTATTCCTGACGAGGAACCTCCCGCCACGCTCACCCTGGGCGCTAAGGAAATTGCGGACAAGTCGAGAACGTCATTGATGTTCAAGATGAGTTCGGTGGACTGGGATCAGGTAAAAGGAATTTATTTTGATCTGGTGAAGGATCTCGCCGGGCATTATTACCCCAAAGCGGAAGAGCCACTTTACGAGGTCCGGCTTTATCATCTGATGATGAGTGTGTCCCGGCTGTCCGATCAGGTGGCCGCCATTCGTGATCAACCCGTGTTGAACAAACTCTTGAACATCCGCGTTTCCCATATCATGCTGGCCAAAGACGCGATGGATTTCCTGCGTGAAAGTGAATTGGGTGTCTGGTTAAAAAAATATCCGGTGGGCCGGTTCGTGAAAATTTCCCGACTGCTGTACCAGACCGTACGCAAAAAACACCCCGGCGTGTTGTTCAAGGATTTTGCATTGTTTGTGGTCAAAGAAGCGGCCAAAAGGTGGCTGTATGTTTATCTGCACGACAAAATCGCCATCGAGGCGAACCATGCCTATAAAGCCTCACTACGTGAGGAGGAGAAAAGGGGCTGACGCCTGTGATATCCTTTCCATCGCCTTCATTGGTTACCTTGGCCAGCGTGACGCAGGACCCAAAATTGACGTGTCGTGGGTTTATTGCCGATTGAATCATTAGCAGGGCTGAACGTTTCACCTGGAGATTTTCTTCGGGGCTCGTGAGCGTAGCGAGCGTCAGCCTTAAACTTTTCTTCCCCGCGTAGCGGGGGATAAGCGGTAAGACACGCGAATGCCGCTGGCATAGACATCCGCCCAGTGCGAATCCAGTTTTTGCTGGCGGGTGACGAGGTCGCGATACGAACAGGAACGATTGCCGTATTGGGACCAATCGAGCCTTGTGTGTTTTAAATTGAGGCGCTCGAACCATATTTCAAAAAGCGCCCGTGTGGGCAAAGTGATCATGCTGAGGTCGCGGCCCCGGTGGTCGAAGGATTCCGGCAGGCGGTAATCTTTTTTCTCCGGCCTGGTCAAAGAGACGAGCATCAAAGGCAGGTCCAGTGTTTCGTCTTTGATGGCCGGGAAGACGCATTCCGCGTCTTTTCCCTGGACGGCGGCGTAGCCTGCGGTGAAGGTGTCGAGCAATATCGTTTCTTTTGCGGCCCGTTGCATCAGTTCAAGCAGGCGCAATGGGTCCGCCGTGTAATACAGCATTCCAAAACAGAACACCGTGTCGAAACTGTTTTCCTCAGTCGCTTCCAGAAAACGCACGACATTGTCCACATCAAAACGATAGTCGGTTTCAGGGACATTGTGTTTCGCGAAAAGTTTTCGGCCCTTCGCAATCATTTTTTCTTCCACATCAATCCCATGCACAAACCGGGCACCCATCTGGAGTGCCTGGTAGGCGAAGGTTCCCATGTGCGATCCGACATCCAGTATTTTTTTTCCTGCGATCGCGTCTTTTTGTTTTTCTAAAAGAAGTTCAATGCGGGCGTTCAAACATTCGAAGGAATAGGGGATGGCCCAGCGTTTCTGGCGGGTGTCTGTGGTTAAAAACGGGGAATCTTTAGCGACATAAATTTTATCCGATTTCACGGGTACGGGTTCTCCGGTTGCAGGTAGAAATTATCTTTCAATCTAAATGATGAGAATGTTATAATGACATTGTTTTTATAGACCTGCCAAATAACTTCCACCCCTATTTTGAGCCAAAAAACGATTTCAGAAGAACCTCCATCATCTGCCCTTCCCGTCATTCCGCCGGAAGAGGAAGAGCTTCAACTCAAGCGCCGTGACCTGGCAATTCTGGAGCAGGATCTGGCCCAGAAAGAGCTAGAGCTTTCCACGCTCAAAGGCGAGGTCCATCTTTTTGAGCGCCGTTACCACTTGGTGGTGGGAGTCAAGTATACCGAACTCGACGGAGTCAAGGCGCAAATTCTGGAGCTGGCAAGTGGTTTGTACCCGCGCTCCGATGAGTTTCGCGCCGGTGCTCAGTCGGCCAGGGAGAAAGCCCAGAGTTCGGCAAAAGCCGAGGAAGCCGATGATTCTGATTTGTCCGAAGTTTTCAAACCCAGCGAAGATTTAAAAAAACTGTTTCGTCAGGTGGCCAAAAAAATCCATCCCGATCTGGCGTCAGACGAAAAAGAAAAAATCCGTCGCCATGAGTTGATGGCCAAATTGAACCTTGCTTACGACCGCCTCGATGAAGAAGCGATCCACGCGGTGCAAAGGGAATGGGAAGCGGGACATCATCCGGAAAAAAATGAAACTGTGGGCACGCAATTGGTCAAAATCGTTCGTCAGGTGGCGCAGGTTAAAAAACGATTGCTCAAGATCGAAGAAGAACTTGTTGAAATTCAAAACTCAGGGATGCATCAATTGATGCATAAAACGACTGAGGCGGAAAAAACCGGCCACGAACTGCTTGAGGAAATGGCCAAAAGTGTCGATGAAAAGATAAACTCGATCAAATCCAAAGTACGAGATTTGGCCGGAGAATTTGATTGATATTCACCCTGATTACCGCCCAACCCTATGAGTGAAGATTCGGTTTCAGTTACTTCATCCCAGAATTCCACGCAAAAATTTTCACCCCCCGCCAATCTTCCTCCCGATGGCCTGGATTTTCTGTCAAAAGAAAATGCCGATGCCGAACTGGTCTATAAAAAAAACGACGGATCGCTTGAGACGTTCAGTGCAAAAGAGGCCGCCCGCTGGTTCAAGGACGCAGAATCGGGCAAGCCGCAGGCGCAATACAATGTCGGGATGGTTTATTTCAAAGGTCTGGGCGTGACTCGCAATGACCAGGAAGCCGTGAAATGGTTCCGCAAGGCGGCAGAGAAGGGGTCCGCCAACGGTCAGGGGTTTCTCGGCATCATGTATGAAAACGGCCTGGGCGTTGCCAAAGACGATGAGGTGAGTTTCAAGTGGTACAAAAAAGCGGCGGAGCAAGGCGACCGGGTGGCGCAGTTCAATCTGGGTCGGATGTTGTATTTCGGCAAGGGGGTAGAGAAGGCACCTCAGGAAGCCGCGAAATGGTTTTATGAAGTCGCCCAATCGGGCAATGATGTGGCTCAGAACATGCTGGGCATTCTGTACGAAAAAGGCGAGGGCGTTCCCGAAGATCTGGACCTGTCGGGGAAATGGTTTCAGCAGGCGGCTTTGCGAGGAAATGAAGAGGCGCAGTATAATCTGGGCGATCGTTACGAACACGGAAAAGGCGTGGACCGGGATCTTGCTAAAGCGATCCGCTGGTATTACAAAGCGGCTCTCAAAGGGTTGGATCTTGCTCAGTTCAAATTGGGGGTGATGTATTTTGAGGGAGAGGGGATCGCGAAGGACTCCAAAAAAGCCCTGACGTGGTTGTTGAAGGCGGCAGAACAAGGCCATGAAGAAGCGCAGGCGTTTCTGGAGAAAGCGCATGACCGGACCGCCCCCGATGCGGACGAATTATTTCACAAGGGGAATTTCTTTTTTGCACGGCAGGATTATGCAGAAGCCGTTTCTTGGTATCTCAAAGCGGCGGGATACGACCACGCCGAGGCGCAATTCACCTTGGGGCGTTTGAGCGATCGCGGAGAAGAAATCGAACAAAGTTTTATCGACGCAAACACCTGGTATGAAAAAGCCGCCGAGCTTGGGCACACACAAGCCCTGCATCATCTGGGGATGTTGTGTTTTCTGGGGGAGGGTGCGGATCAGGATTATGAGCAAGCCTTTTCTTTGTTTGCAAAGGCCGCGCATCAGGGCGTTCCATCCGCCCAGGTTTTTCTGGGCAAGTTGTATGAAAACGGCAAGGGAGTGGCGAAAGACCTGGAGCAGGCTTCCCATTGGTATCGGAAAGCGGCGGAGCAGGGGGACGATTCCGGCCAGCTCAATCTTGAAAAAATGTGTTACCACGGTCGGGGAGTGGATCGGGATTTTAGCGAGTCGCTGGCGTGGTTGCAAAAAGCGGTCGCACAAAACAATGTGCAGGCCCAGTACGATCTTGGCAGAATGTATTTCAACGGGGACGGGCTTGTCAAAGATTATGTCCAGGCCGTTTACTGGTTTCTAAAGGCCGCAGAAACCGGGCATGCTTTCGCCCAGTTTGCTTTGGGAAAGATTTATTACGACGGACTTGGGGTGAATCGGGAC
>UOGG01000052.1_pt1 | contig 10693 bp, 11 predicted proteins | sample 1990151 | NCBI WGS metagenome assembly UOGG01 (sample SAMEA4728526, study PRJEB27164) | hydrothermal vent metagenome | biome: marine basaltic hydrothermal vent biome; feature: marine hydrothermal vent; material: mineral | place: Pacific Ocean | collected 2011-06-14/2011-07-23 | depth 1741 m | reverse complement strand
CCAGGGCTGGAGGCAGTGTCCACAAAATAATTGGAGCTGGCAAACACGGTGGCGGAATTTTCGGTATCATAGGTTTTGATAAACGCCACCGACAAAAGCCTGGGCCTGGGTATTTCAAGCACCCGTTTGACTGCGTCAAAATGGCTGACAGGCAATTCAAAATTGCCGTCACCAGGCGCGCCTTTTTTATTCGCCGCAGGAAAACCGTCGAGCCAAAGAGTCCACGTCTGCGTGATCACCGACCGCAGGGCGAAGGACTCGAAACGCTCCCGGATAGCGGTGATGAGCGCGGTGATGAAAGCGTCGTCATCGGCATCGCTGATCCTGAGATAGGATTTTGCTTCCCCCAAAGTCACAGGCTCCGATGCGGGCGGTGTTTTCAATTGATAGGCCATGAGTTTTTTAAATTTTTAATGGGTTGGCTTTGAGTACGATGGAAATTATTTTTCCCATCGGTGCTTCTTTAGCGTTGTTTATTTTCCGGGGGCTGGCCCAGATCTTTTTTTCGGGCAACCGGTTTGAGGGCTTTTGCCGGAACTTTTTTTGCCCAGCCTTCCTTGACGAACACTTTGCCCAAACTCTCCGGCAAATCGTATTGTTCTCCCCTGGCATAAGAGCAAACCGTCCTGCCATCGGGCGAACCTGTTCTGGTTGTCAGCATTTTTATTTTCACTAATTTCTCCTTTTAAAATTTTCACCGCAGAGAACGCAGAGACCACAAAGAAAATATTTGTAAACTTTCTTCCCTTTGCGATCTTTGCGTCTTTGCGATGATCCAGGCTCTGGTTATTTATGCGGCGGTTTTTTGAATCACGAAGCCTTCATAATTCGTCACGTCGCCGCCGGTGCGTTTTGTGGTGTAGAACAAAACGAACGGTTTGGCGCTGAAGGGATCGCGCAGAACCCGCACGCCCACCCGGTCGACGATGGTGTAGGCCGAGTGGAAATCGCCAAACGCCAGGGAGAGGGAATTGGCGGCCACCGCCGGCATGTCTTCCATGCGTTCGATCGGATAACCCAGCAGGGTCTGCAACTCACCGGCTTCCAGCGAAGGTTGCCAGAGGTATTGCCCGTTGCTGTCTTTCAATTTAGAAATCTCCTCGACCGTGCCACGGTTCATCAACCATCTGCCGTTTTTGAGGTAGGCACTGTTCAGCGCATACACCAGACTGCGCAGTCCGTCGGCGGTGAGAGACGACGCGCTTCCCGAGTTCACCTGCTGGACCTGTCCGGGGTTGGTCGTGCCTGCGGGGTAGGTGAGAAGGCCCGTCGGTTTGCCGGAGCCGTCGCCGTTGATGAAGGCGGCGTTTTCCAGGCGGGAAAATTTGTCCGCCACTTTGCCAGCCAGCCAGTTTTCAACGTCGATCCGGGAGTCGTCGAGCAGAGTTTGTGTCGATTTGGGCATGGCGTACAATTCGTGTACCGGAATGCTGACGATGCCAATGGTCGGCGTATTGGTCTCGGAGCGCGCGCCTTCCTCGGTGGTCCAGGCGGCGTTGGCTTCGCTCAAATCGTTGGGGATCTCAAGCGCGTCGGTGGAGATGGTTTCGACTGTGGCGATATTGCGCATGGGGGAGGTTTCAAACACTTTGCTGATGACTTTATCCGACATGCCGGAGGTCACCCAATAGCCGCCGTCCGCATCCTGCTGGGACGACAAAAATTTGATCTCGTCGGCAGACATCTGGGCTTCGCCCTTGCGCAGATATTTTTCCACTGCGGCTTTCTTTTTTTCCGCCAGCGGGTCCAGACTGCCCGAGCCAAACTCGAACCCAGGCCGGTTGAGCTGGGTCTGAATTTTTTCCAGCCCCTGCTTCATGTCGGTGAGGTCTTGAATCTCGCTGGAGATGCGGTTGACCTGCTGTTCCAGCAACGGATCGACCCGGCCATTTTTTTCGAGATCGGCCAGACGCTGATCGTTTTGGACTTTGTGCTCGCTGAAAGCGTGGTTCAACTCATCAACGAGTTGTTTGATTTCATTCATGTTGAATAACTCCTTTGGGTGGGTGCTTCCTGCCATGAAATTCGTTTGGCTAACAACGAAAGAAGGATGCGAGGAAGCTCTAGATGGATTTGAAACGGGTCAAAAGGGTGTGCATGGAGTGCAGAAGCGATGTCTCCACGCGGTCGGCTCCTTTGATTGCAGAGTGGAAGCCCGGCTCCGCCTGACAAAGGAGTGACTGTAGTTGGGTGAGCGCGATTTTCACGCGTTGTTTGTCTAAGCCGATTTCCTGCAATAGAAATTGTTGCAAGAGATCCTGCCGGGCTTTTACGGTGGTCACGGATGCCTGAGTGTTCATGGGAAAGGTGACGACGCTGTACTCGAACAATTGAATTTCTTTCAGACGGCGTATTATTGGGTTCTTCCGGTCGGGCGCTTCTTTGATAGCGCGAAAGCCAATGGAAAGCCCCGTGCGCCCGCCCACTTTCATGGCCATTTTCATCAGAGAGTGGCGTTCTCTTGCCACTCGGACGTTGAGGTCCAACAAACCGCGCACCAACAGCCCACGTTCGTCTTCTCTGGCTTCCAGGTTCCAGCCGATCTGCCTTGTCGGGTCGTGATGGTCCAACACGGGAATGCGGCCTTTGGTTTCTAACAAGGTTTTTCTAAACGCGCCTTTTTCGATGATGTCCCGGCCCTGGTCCACGTCCCAGAAGGTGGAGGCGTAGCCGGTGAACTCGCCGGTCTCGCTGATCTGGTCGATTTTAAGTGGAAAGGATTTTATTTCTTTCATGCGGATTTCCTTTTAGCGGTGGGATTCGGGTTTGCCAGAGCCAGTTCGTCGCCGCCTTGAACCGTGTCGTAGCCGACCAGATGGCGTTTTTCATTCAAGGTCAGAAACGCGCTGTCGTTGGCCCGTTTCCACAACGACTCCTGATCCTCCGACAACGCTTCGATTTTGCTCTTGTCGTAGTCCAGATAAAGACCCTTGCCAAATTTTGGGGTGAGCAGGTTGTTGAACTGATCGCGCAGGCGGTTCAACGCCGGGCAAATGACCTCGGTATAAAGCGCTTTTCTGCCCTCTTTGCGGTTCTGGAAAGTCGCCGGTTGCAGGCCGATCAATTCCGCCGGGACATTGTAAATTTGCGCGATCTGCAAGGCGCTGAATTTCAGCCCCTCGATCCAGTCCATGTCTTTGGGGGAAATACTGAGTTCCTTCCAGTCGAGGTCCTGCTCCAGAAGCAGTGGCTCGCGGGCGTTGTGGATGCCCTGCACCTGATTGCGCATTTCGGCTTTCAGGCGGCTGAATTGTTCGTCGGTCAACCGTTCTTTGGAAACCAGCGCGCCCGACGGCACGGCGGAGTTCTGCAACAATGCGGAGTTCCATTTATCGCCGGCGTTGAGTTTGTCGATGGCGAGCGCCGCCACCTGAATGGGGGACAAGCCGTACCAGTCGTCAAGCGGATGAAATAGTTTGAGGTGCAGGATGCGTTCACGCGCCATGCGCACGGTTTGGCCGCTCACGCTGTATTCATAACCGGCAACGAGGTTCACCGGATGCGGCACGACCTTCATGCGGTCGGGACGAAGTGCGTACATTTCTTTGGGAGGCGGTTGGATGCCCGGATGATCGCCGGTTTGAGGAGCCGGGCCAACCATTTCAAGATAGGCGTTGCCGGAAACATACAGGTAACCGATGGCGGACTCGATGAACTCGAACTTCCCTTGCAGGGGATTGGGCCTGGCGATCAGGTCCAACAGCGGATGGGCAAGAATTTTTTTACGTGTGCCGTCTGGCCGCCGCTCAAAAAGAAGCCAGTCCACCCCGGCCGCCGCTCCCGATATTTCCTTGATGCAGGCGAACACAACGCTGTTCTCGGTATAGCCTTCTTTGGTCAACGTGGCGTAATCGGCCTTGGCTCGAACTCCCTGATCGAGAGGCAAAAACAGGGTGAGCGCCCGGCTGACAGCGCTTTGTTTGGTGGTGATGTCTTTAAACCATTGCAAGATTTTCATTTTGATCCAATGAAAGGAGTGGGGGCGCCTTGGAAACCCGCGCATTTTGTGCGCCGCGCCTGGATGCGCGAAATTGCAGGCAACCCGTTACAGTTGACGGTGAAATTGTCTTAGATGCTTCGTCTTTCGTTGATGCGGACACGCTCGTCTTCCAGCATACGCGCGAACTTGCGGGCAGTAGCCTGATCGGGAGTAAAACCACCGTTGATCTGAAAGGTGATGGTGTCGCCGCCCAGATTGCCCTGACGGAATTGCTCCGCCTGGGCCTGTGGCAGTACGGTTTCGCCTTTATGAATATTCGCCAGCATGTCGCGGGGGACAAAATTTATCCCGCTTGCAAAGGAGGGAACTTCAAACTGCGGGGTCAGGTCTAGCCCCAGCGGGTTGCCGTTTGGCAGGGTCGCTGTGCCCAGGCCTTCTGCCCGAGAGGGGTCAAACGCAAGTGCGGACTGCTGAGCCGATTTTATTCTGGCAAACGCCGCCACCCCGGATTGCGCTACGGCACTGAAAGCGGACTGGGCGTTTCTTTTAAATTGCGCGAACGCTTTTTGGGAAGGCCCGGTCAGGCGGTCTTCAAAGTTGGCGACGATTACGGCTTCGACTGTGTTTGCGATGGGCATGATTGGGGATGTTTAGTAGGAGTTAGAGGAATTTAAAAAATAGTTTTCCGGGTAAAGAATATTTAAACCCTTGTTAACCGCAAAGACGCAAAGGACGCAGAGAAAATCATACAGACGGCCAATCACGTCATCGCGAGCCACTTTGGCGGCGTGGCGGTGGTATTTCACCTTTGCCTTCATGCCTCGGGATATTATAACGGCTCGTTGGAGCCTGTTCTGAGCTTGCCGAAGGACTCCTCGCAACGACGGGTCATGCAAAGGTCTTCCTGAAGGAGAGAGAAAATCATAAATTTTTCTGCTACTCCCCCGTCTGAAATCTCACTCCTTCTTTAATTTAATTTCATTCTCCGGCTCAACCTAAGCTCCTGATGCGCGGACCTCTCTGGCCTGACGCAATCAGGCTGAACAACATCTCGAGGGCGTCCGGCCCATCGTCGTGCTCGGCTTTGGGAAAGTATTTGAGCTGATCGAGCAAGAGCCGGTCCTGTCTGCTGAACCGTATCAATGCGTTTTTGATGTGCGGTTGCAGTTTGGAGATTCGGAGCGTCTTGTCGGTGCTCGGACGCACGCCCTGAATCGCCAGATAGCTTCCGCGTCTGGCTCCTTCTTTGATGACCTGGTCTTTGAACAATTCCTGAAACTGCACTTCTTCGATCACCACGCGATCGAAATGATATTGATCGTGATAATGAAACAGGTCTTCCATGATGCGGTCGGGATGACGCTTTTTTATATCCGCCACCAGCACATCGATCACGCCGTTTTCGCGCACCCCGCCGACTAAGATGGCGGACGGGTCGGCTTTTCGGGAGGCACCGCCCATCGACGGATCGACGGCACAGTAAAACCCCTGGTAGTCACTGTTTTTTAATCGACTCGCCATTTCGTCTTTGTCATAAAAAGTGAGCCAGTCCTCCTGAAAGAGACAATCGGTTGGGTTGATGGGCTCGTTTTGCTTTTCCGAATCGAAATAGGCGGGGCCGTCGGACACTCGCATCTTCATGAGGTCGTCGTAAGGCTCCATTTCGGGCCAGAGAACTTTTGTGCCTTTCAGCAGGGCTTTTTTATGCCGCTTAAAAAACCGGTCGGCTTGTTTTTCAGCCAGGGCATTGTCCGGGTTCGAGAACAGCGTCTCCCATTGTTCCCACAAGGGCGAGCCGGACCAGTGGATCACCGCCTGCCATTTTTTCCCCGACCAGCCCGGTCGTTTGAGCAGACGGGCGAGCAGAGAGTCGTAATGCAAAATGGTGCCGACGACCAGGTACACGGTGTACCGGCCACCCACTTTCATGACGGCTTTAAAAAACCAGTTACGGTCCTTTTCCCGTTGTTCCGGGGAGTCGACGTTTTCATCGTTTTCAAGATCGTCCAGGACCACAAGATCCGGACGCCGACTGCCAAAGCGGACACCGCGCAAGCGTTTGCGTTTGCCCCAGCAGGCGATTTTGACTGCGTTTCTGGTGAGAATTTTTCCTGTCTGCCAGGTCCTGCCTTCACCGCAGGCGGTGGGGAAATCCGCCAGCAGGCGTTCGTTGACTTCCAGTTCGGCTTTGATACTTTCTAAAAATTCTTCCGCCTGTTCCGTGGTGTCGGAGAGCACGCCGATGAAACGCCGATGCTTGAAAACCACGCACCAGAGCGGCAGAATCAATGTTGTCAAAGTGGATTTGGCGTGACCGCGCGGGGCGGCCTGAACTTCTTTGGCCCCCTTCCCCGTCGCTTGGGCCTCCAGAATGGCGCGAGAAAAATTTTCGTACAGATGCTCGTGCATGGGGGACGGTTTCACACTCAGATGATGCGGAAAATACGTCCTCGCGAAAAACGCTAAATCGGTACGGGCTTCGCCGACGCGTTTTTGCTTTTGCCGGGGCGAGTTCTGGCCGAAGGCCGTGACCGCTGTTTCGATGAGCGTCCGGATTGCGTGATAGCCCTGCCTTGTTCTTTGGGTTGCAACCATTGGCTCCTGACTTTTTCACCCATTTCTTCCAGATAACTGCCGACCGTCTCTGCCGCCTTGGCTTCGCCCTTTTCTATCAGGGTCTGCACCACACTGCGAAGCGCGGTCAGGAGCAACGATTCCTGGTCGGTCAATTGGGCCTGGATGATGGTTTTTTTAATTTCAAGAATCTTCCCGACGTAGACGCAATACATCCGGTGCGCGCTGAGGTTGTCCGGGTCGGTGTCCAGCTTTTCCCGGATGATGTATTTACAATCGACGACCTCTTCCAACAGCGTCTCAATGTCTGTTTGAATGTTGTCTTTGTCATTCAATTTTTTCGCTGTTTTTGGCATTGACCGCTCCAATGATTTCATGAACGGACTGACCGAGTTCATTCAGTTGATCAAAAATCCGGCTGATCAAGCCTTCGGTTTTCCCGACCGCCAGATAAAACGATTCTTTATCGACGTACTGTTCAAAATTATATTTCTGATCCACCCGCCGATCTTTTTCCAACCCCCTGATTTCGCTTTCCAGAGAGTCGATATTTTTTTTTATATCGCGTAATTCCGCGCGTGTGCCGCTCGCCATCCATTTGAGGAACCAGGCGATGATCGCGATCAGCACCGCGAGAAAAAACGTGAGGTAGGGCGTAACGGCGCGAAAGACTTCGACGGTCATTACATCCGGCTCTTCATGCCTGCGCGCAGGGTTCCAAGGCCCACGGCCCCCAACAGGGTGGTGACATTTTCGCCCAGGATGAATTCCTGAAACGTGGTTTCGCCGGTGATCAATTGCAACAGAGTCACCACAAACATCAACCCGGATACGAGATAAGTTTTTTTGCCTTTCAACCAGTTCATATTGTTCTCCTCTTTCTTTCAATAAAGCCATATGAGGGACTTGGGTTTGCTCAAGTCCACGTCAACGTGAATAAAATTCGGCCCGATGCCGATTCTTTGAAACCCTTCGGCAAGCAAACACCGGAGCAGATTGAACCGCGACAGACTGTTGGAACAGCCAAGGTCTACCGCCAGGCCGCGCACATGAGAACTCGTGGGAGAACCGCCCACATGGCGGTTGTGCGCACCGCAACGACACCCGGAGTTGATCGTCAGAGGGCCGTAATTTTCCCGCACTCTTTCCAGGCGAAGGACCAGTTCGGCCTGCACCTGATCGAACCCGCAACCGCAGGAACACTCGAATTCCTGCCTGGAAAAATATCGGCTGAGATCACCCATTAGAACTCCTTGAAATTAGAGAAGGGAGGAAAGAGGAATCGAACATTGCAATTCGATTCCTCTTTTATGGAAGGAAATCCCGAAGCGCGGTTGGGGAGGGTTGGCTGTTAATTTTTTTGTATTTTTTTAATCGCTTTTCAATTTGTCTTTTAAAGTTTTGCTTTTCTTTCTCTCACTCACTGTGCAGACAAACAAGGTAGGAAGTCCGTAACTCTTTTCAACTAAAAGGACTAATGACAAATTAAGTTAAGGTGGCGGGAATTTTGCGCTTCAAGACAGGTCACTTTATTGCGTTTGAAAGAGGATGCAAATACAAACGTGAAAACAATATCGTTTTAAGTTTATAAAACATAAACGGCCTGAAACCCTTGCCAGGAGCAGGAACCAAAGACCTTCTGCTAAAGTTATAAATGCGATGGCTTATGTTCTTTGCCACTTGCAAGTGAGCAAACTTGTAGAAAAATTCTGTTGCGGAAGAAAGAAAAATTTGCGGGTCTGGAGTTCAGGAAGAATTAATATGCTGGCGGGTCAACAAATAATTTTAAAGAAACGCTTCTGTATACTTAAGAGTTAGCGAGGAAAGAAATTTTGTTTGTATCTTTCAGGTTGATTTTAAAAATTTCATCCTTTATTGTACGCACTTCTTTCCCTCATAAAAACTCAATAAAATTTTACCCACCGGGAATTCATGACCTCAAAGGAAATTCTTTGGCAACAGTGTTTGAAGGAAATCGAAGCACAAATTCTGCCTGAGAATTACACAACTCTATTCAGCCCGACCTATGCCTGCGAATTAGGAAATGATTCCCTGACCGTTGCTGTTCCCAGTATTTTTTTCAAGAAATGTCTGGAAGAAAATTATCAGGACCTGATCGAAACGACGCTCGAGTCTTTGCTGAAGAAAAAAACGCTGGTCGATTTTTATGTGACCGCAGAACCCGAACAAAAAAATTCTCTGCAAACGACCAATGGCAACAGCGCGAAGATAAAATATAATCCCGAAGCGGATTTAAAGAGCCGCATGGTGCGAGCCGCTTTGAACCCCAAATATACTTTTTCCAGTTATGTCGTGGGTTCCAGCAACCAATTCGCCCACGCCGCCGCCAACGCAGTGGCCAGTAACCCGGCAGGCGCCTACAACCCCCTGTTCATTTACGGGTCGGTCGGTCTCGGTAAAACCCATCTCATGCATGCCATCGGCCATAAGATCATCGAAAACGACCCGGAAGCCCGGGTCCGCTATATTTCCGCTGAAAGTTTCACAGTGGATTTGATCGAGTCACTAAAACGCGACGAAATGCCACGCTTTCGGCAACGTTATCGTCCGCTGGACGTTCTTCTCATCGACGACATTCAGTTTCTGGCCGGCAAGGATAGAACTCAGGAAGAATTCTTTTACACCTTCAATACCCTGTACGAGTCACACAAGCAAATCATCATTTCCGGCGACCGTTACCCCAAAGACCTGCAAAACATCGAAGAGCGCCTGCGCTCACGGTTCGAGTCCGGTCTGGTCGCGGACATCAACAGCCCGGATGTAGAAACCAAAGTTGCCATCCTGTTCAAGAAGGCCGAGTTCCACAAAAAAACCATTCCCCACGATGTCGCCCTGTTCATTGCCAGCAACATCAAATCCAATATCCGGGAATTAGAAGGCCTGCTCCTTAGAATCATCGCGTACGCCTCTTTCACCTACAAGAACATTTCCCTGGAGCTGGCCAAAGAAGTATTGAAAGAATTCACCCACGACAAAACCAAAAATTTCACCATTCCCAACATACAAAGATTGGTCGCTTCTTATTTCACCATCAAAGTTTCTGACTTAAAATCCAAAACCCGTTCCCGTCATATTTCGTTTCCCCGGCAGATCGCCATGTACATTTGTCGGGAACACACCAAATCCTCCCTCCCCGACATCGGCAAACAGTTTGGCGGCAAAGACCACACCACCGTTATTTTCTCCCACAAAAAAATCACAAAATTAGTCAATGAAAACAACCCGATCGCGATGAATATTGAGGAAATTTTAGAGCGCATCGAGGGTGAATAAATTGTGGATAAAGCCTATAAAAAATGTGCGTAATCCGCAGAAAATAAGGTATAATGCAAGCACATGAAGTTACTCCTGCCCAGACCTTTATAACAGCAAAATTGATAACACTTTTTACTTCATATAGGATGTTTAAATTCAATATGTTAGGTCGCTTTTCCACATATTGACACCCCCTACTACTTCTACTAGGTAGTTATTCTTTTTTCTCTTTAAGTATTGTAAATGAAACAAGCCGAAGAACCAATCTACGATTCCTCCAAAATTAAAATTCTTGAAGGACTGGAAGCTGTCCGCAAACGCCCCGCCATGTACATCGGCGGAACCGGAATCGCCGGGCTGCACCATCTGGTTTTTGAACTGGTCGACAACAGTGTGGACGAAGCCATCGCCGGCCACTGCACCGAGATAGAAGTCATCATTCATCTCGATAACAGCATGACGGTCTCCGACAATGGCCGGGGCATCCCCGTTGATCTACACGCCGACCGTAATATCTCCGCCGCCGAAGTGGTGATGACCGTGTTGCATGCAGGCGGTAAATTCGACAAGGACTCTTATAAAGTCTCCGCCGGTCTGCACGGCGTGGGAGTGTCCGTGGTCAACGCCCTGTCCGAAACGCTGTATCTCGAGATCAAACGCGACGGCGCGGTTTATTCGCAAAAATACGAAATCGGCAAACCCGTCACGAAACTCGAAGAGACCGGAAAAAGTAACAGCACCGGGACCAAAATCGATTTTCAGCCGGACCCGACTATTTTCGAGGAAGTGACCCTCAGTTTTGAAATTCTGGCCAATCGTCTGCGCGAGCTTTCGTTTCTGAACAGCGGGCTCAAGATTCATTTACACGACGAGCGCGACGGCAAAGACAAGGAATTTTTATAC
>UOGG01000062.1_pt1 | contig 10808 bp, 9 predicted proteins | sample 1990151 | NCBI WGS metagenome assembly UOGG01 (sample SAMEA4728526, study PRJEB27164) | hydrothermal vent metagenome | biome: marine basaltic hydrothermal vent biome; feature: marine hydrothermal vent; material: mineral | place: Pacific Ocean | collected 2011-06-14/2011-07-23 | depth 1741 m | reverse complement strand
AGGTTTCCAGTAGAATCGAAATCATTGCAGAGTGATCTCCATTTTCTGGGCCAGAGACTGGCTCTTGATCATCGTCGAATAAATTCCATTCTTTCTCAACAGTTCCGGGTGCGTTCCCCGTTCTACGATTTTCCCGTGATCGAGAACGATGATCTGATCCGCCTCGCGGGCGATGGACAAGCGGTGAGTGATGATGACTGTGGTCATCATCTCCTTCGTTGCGCTGAATTTTTTTAAGATAAAGTCTTCAGTTTCCGCATCCAGGCTGGAAAACGCATCATCGAGAACGAGGATTCCGGGGCGTTTCAGCAAAGCCCTCGCCAGAGCGATCCGCTGTTTTTGCCCGCCGGACAAGGACACGCCCCGCTCCCCGACGATCGTTTCCAGGCCATCGGGGAATCGATCCATATCTGCTAGAAGCCCTGCCTCCTGTATCGCTTTGTCAATGTCCTCGTTGGACGCGTTCTCCTTCCCCAAGGCAATATTAGCCCGAATGGTCATTGAAAATAAAAACGGTTCCTGATCCACATAGCCGATGCCATGGCGCAAAGTTGCGAGAGGAATACTTTGGATGGGTTCACCATCGATCAAAATATCACCCTCCTGGTTGCCTTCATAAAGACGCGGAATCATCTGGGCGAGTGTGCTTTTTCCGGAGCCGATTTTTCCGACAATCGCCACCGTCTGGCCTTTGGTAATGGTAAGATCGATCTGTATCAATGCCGGCTTTTCAGCAGACGGATAAGTGAAACTGAAATTCCTGAATTCAATCTTTCCTTCAACCTGAAAAGATTCGGCAACTTGTTCTCCGGCAGTCCCATCCTTTATGTCAGGCTGAGCGGAAAATATTTCCTGAATCCTCCCCATCGCCGATTGTCCTTTTTGAGTCAGGTTGATCACATAACCGATCCCCATCATGGGCCAGGACAACATCATCAGGTAGCCGTTGAAAGCAACAAACGCGCCCAGGGTCATTTCCTCTGCTATGACGGCTTTGGCCCCCAGCCAGATGGAAAGCACAGCGGCCACTCCCAAAGTAAATACTAAGGAGGGGGTGAAGATACCGAACAGTTTTGTGATGCGGAGATTTTTGCGGATGTATTCCTGATTGAGTTCATCAAATTTTCTTTTTTCATTTTCTTCCTGAACGAATGCGTGCAAGACACGTATACCCGCGATATTTTCCTGAACACGCGCGGTCATTTTCGCCAAGTGTTCCTGCACCGCCCGGTGCCGTTTGCTGATTTCTTTTACGAAAGTAAAAAACAGGATGGAGACCAGGGGAAGCGGAATCATCACCATCAAGGTGAGGCCGGGGTTGATCCAGACCATCAGACAAACGCAACCGATAATGACCACGGTGGAATCCACAAGAATGAGCAACCCAAGACCCACAAAATCCCGAACGGACCGAAGGTCATTGGTCGATCTCGAAATCAGGTCGCCGATTTTTTGCCGATGAAAATAATATTTATCCAGAATCAAAAAATGTGCGAACAGTTTGTTCAGGATATCGAATTCGACTTTTCGGGACGGGCCGAACATATATTTTCTCCACCCGTAGCGGCCAACGGCCAGAACAACGGATGTCAGAAACAATAGCCCCGCGTATTTTAAGAGATGGGACTGGCTGGGGTCTTCAGGAAGGAGGTCGATGAATTCTTTCAACAACCAGGGAATCACCAGAGCGGTGATGTCCGTCATCAATATGGCGGCCAACCCAACAGCCATTTCCCGCTTGTACCTGGCCATGAACGGCAGGAGGGGTTTGATCTTTTCGGGAATCATTTTCTGGTCACACAAGTCCCTTGGAAAGTATCATGACCAGAATTCCAAGGCAGAGCGAAACCAGATTTTTGTATTCCCGGGATTCATGTTCTTCATACACCGACGGCAGAAGGTCGGTGGTGGAGATGAACAAAAAGGTTCCCGCTGAAATTCCCAGAGCCACCGCCACCACATATTCTGTCACTCCCTGAAAAATCAACAGCGAAAGAACAGCGCCAAAGGGCGTGGCCAGCGCGAAGATGAACATGGAAATCAGGATTTTTTTACGGGAATATTCTCCGCCTCGGACCAGAAGACTGCTCAATGCCAACGCGGCAGGAAATTTGTGAATCGTCACTGCCAGAATAATGACCGCGCTCAAGTCCATCAAACTCCCGGCGCCGATGGCCATGCCATCTAAGATGCTGTGGAACCCGATTCCCACATAGGCCGACAAGCCGATTTTGTGATAGTTGCACTCCCCTTCTTCACAGGGATGCACCATGATGAATTTTTCCAATATAAAAATCATCAAAAATCCGAGCATGACCGGATATCCCATGCTCTCTCCCAGCACATCGCCAATTTCAGGTAAAATGTGGAAAAATACCGCGCCCAACAACACACCCGCGCAAAAGCTGATGATCATGCGGAAAGTGGATTTCGACCACATTTTTATAGTGGGAATCCAGCCACCGACCATGGTGATAAAAAATATGAATACGAGGAAGGGATAAAATATTGCTTTTTCCATAATGTGAATCACATGACTTATTTTAATTGATGGATTGCAACCGGCGTCCGGCAATTTTCTTTTTGGTAGTCCTTAGATGAACTTTAAGCTAGTATGGATTTCTAATTTTCTTTTCATCTAAAATCGCTATTCTTTGAGATTCCATTTCCAATTTTGCAAAAACGCTATGGAAAATTCAGCGGACTTGTAAAATTATCACAAACATATTCATATAGCTATTATCCTTTGCCCCCTTTTTCCTTTGGGCATTTTCAAACAGGAGCATCATGTACGGAGTCATCTTAGCAGGCGGAAGCGGAACCCGCTTCTGGCCAAAAAGTCGGGAACAGTCCCCCAAACAGCTTCTCAAAATCGTCGGTCAGAGCACCATGATCCAAAGCACCGTTGAACGGCTCCTGCCCTTGATTTCCGCCGAGAATATTTTCATGGTGACACATGCCCTGCACGCTTTTGAGACCTGCAGGCAAACTGAAGAGTACGGGTTTCCTCCATCCCAGTTATTGGCAGAACCTGTCGGGAAAAATACGGCGGCGGCGGTTGGATTTGCCGCAAAAGTTCTGCACGAAAAAGATCCCGATGCAGTCATGGCCGTTTTTCCGGCGGACCATGTCATCAAAGACCCTAAAGCGTTTTGCGAAGTATTGCGCCAGGGAGCGGAAATTGCCGAAAAAGGATATTTAGTCACTTTGGGCATTCAACCCACCCGTCCTGAAGAAGGTTACGGATATATAAAACAGGGCCGGGTACTTGAAGGATCGAAAGTCGCCTATACAGTCGAACGATTCGTCGAAAAACCGAATGCAATGACCGCGCAAAAGTTTATCGCCGAGGGAGGATACTCCTGGAATTGCGGCGTATTCATCTGGAAGGTCGCCACCATTCTGGAAGAAATCAAAACTCACCTGCCGGAACTCTATGAAAAACTTCCCGCGATTGTTTCGCACACGATTGAAAACAAGCGCAAGTACGACTATCGCATTTTGGATGCGGAAGGGGAAAAAATTTACGACTCCCTGCCATTCGTTTCTATCGATAACGGAATACTGGAAAAATCAAAACGCGTCGCGGTGATTCCCGCAACCATCCAATGGAGTGACGTGGGTGCCTGGGACGCACTCACAGATGTGGCAAAAAAAGATGCGGATGGGAATGTGTTCTCAGAAAATGTGGTTGCGCTCGATTGCACAGGCTCTATCGTCCAAGGCGATGAACGCATCATTGGCGCTGTGGGCCTCAAGGATTTGATCGTGGTCGACACCCCCGATGCTCTGCTCGTGTGCGATAAAAACCAGGCGCAGAAGGTCAAGATTTTAGTAAACTCTCTGAAAGAAAAAAACCGCCCGGAGGTGAAGCTTGGAGTCACCGTGCAAAAACCCTGGGGTTCCTACACGGGGCTGGAAGAAAGAGACCGCTATCTGGTAAAACGGATTGAAGTCAATAGCGGCGAACGTCTCAGCCTGCAATCCCACAATCATCGGAGCGAACATTGGACCGTGGTTTCAGGCACGGCGCTTGTGGACCTGGACGACAAACAAATCACATTAAAAGAAAATGAATCCCTGTTCATTCCTCTCAATTCCAAACACCGCCTGGCCAACCCTGGCAAAACGCCGTTGATTCTCATTGAAGTCCAAATGGGCGATAAAGTGGTCGAGGACGACATCATCCGCTATGAGGATGACTACAACCGAAACTAGGAGAGTTTATCGCAAGCTAGGAGGTCCCCGCCATTACTTGCCAAACGAGCGTACATATAAAATAATATGCCAGGCTTCCTCTTCGGTCAGGATTCGAGGAATAAACGAGGCCATGGCGGTTCCCACACTGCCATTTTTTAGAATCCACAATAGCTCACCATCTGTTCGTGCGGCTTGCCAGGTTTTGTCGGTAAAATTTCTGGGGAGTTTCCCGACCAGTCCGGGGATATTGCCCAGTCCTTTGCCCTCTCTCCCGTGGCAGGTGATACAAAACGCTTTCCCATGAAACAATGCCTTGCCTTTTTCAATATTTTCTTGCGTCGACTGAAAAGGGTTTTTCCAAGATCTCGCCTGCTCTATTTCAGCCTGCGGCACGCGGGGTTTCAGGACTTCAGGGTCAGCGGCTTCTGTTCCCATTGGTAAAAGAACGAAGCACAACGCATAAAACACCCCGTGTCTCAGCATATATCCAACCATTACCCGGACTCCTCATGGTTTCATAATTTTTGAAAAGACACAGGAAGGACGGATCATCCCGCCCTCCCTGTCCTCTTTGATTATTTTGTTCGGAAGACATGCCCCAAAGACGTGGGCGTTGTCACGGTTCCGTCCGGCACCACTTGGTTTTTTCCCCACAAATGAAAAAGCACGCCATCTGTTTTGCCAGCGGCTTCAGCAAGAGCTTTCACTTCCTTCGGATCATCAATGTCAAGAATGACAACTCGACCCGTATCGATCTCAACTTGATGATCATGGAATGCCCGGTTCCACTGGATCAACGGCACGTTCTTTCTGGCAAGTTCCTTGGCTATAAAATATTCGATGGCCACAAGTTTTGCATCGGAAGCGGTGGTTTCAAATAACATGCATTGAAGGATTTCACCCTTCTGGATTCCTTTGCAATAATGATGATAAGGCCCGCCGACCGTACCATCCGCCATCATGTGCGGCGCCTGTATGTGAATCGTATACCCTTCTGCCGGACTACCACCGCCACTTATAGCCGGGGTTGCCATAAAACCCACTGCCATGAAACCCATCACACCGATCATGAAAATTGACTTAAATGAATATCGCATTTTACCTCCCTGTAGAGAAATGAAAGAGCTGAAATATTACTACTCTGAAAAAAACTACCACCAGGCAATACTCTTTGAAAAAAGGATCGTATTACAATAAAACAAAAATAGTAACAGTAGATATCGACATCCAATATTACGACTCATTATGCCAGAGACAATTCAAGCCCCAGCCTCACTTTGGAAATGAAGTCGGAGCCTTGGCATGTTGCCATCCTTCCCCATTGAGGGTGCGCAACATTTCCACAAGATCCCGCTTTTCAGATTCCGTCAGTTCTAATGGTATGATCTGATTATCCAGAAAAGGATTCTTAATTCCGCCGCCGTTATAATGCTCGACCACTTCTTCCAGAGTCGCGAACCGGCCGTCGTGCATATAAGGTGCGGTCATTGAAATCTCGCGCAACGTAGGTGTCTTGAACGCGCCGATATCTTTCTTGTCTTTGGTCACATTGAAACGACCCACATCAAGGTTCTCGTGCCCCCAGCCGATTCCGATATTGTGGAATTTTTCATCAGAAAAGTTAGTTCCAAAATGGCACAAGTTACAGCGAGCCTTATCGAAAAATAATTTCTTGCCGCGCTTGGCGGATTCGGAAATCGCTTTTTCATCCCCATCATAATCAAACCGATCAAAAGGGCTGTTGCCTGAAATCAGGGTTCTTTGAAAAGAGGCGATGGCTTTCCCCACCTGCTGGATGGTGACCGTGCTGTTTCCAAATGCATTTTTAAAAAGTTTTTTGTAGCCTTCGATTTTGTTTATCCTGGCGACCACCGCGTCGTTATCGGGGAAACCGTGCTCGATCGGGTTGGTCAACGGGCCAACCGACTGCGCTTCCAGTGTGGGCGCACGACCGTCCCAGAACTGGACCTTACTGAACCCCCGGTTGATGGCTGTGGGTGCCGATCGACCACCCTGTTGACGCTTGATCCCCGCTGAAACCGGTTGACCATCGGTAAAGGCCAGCGACGGAATGTGACAGGTAGAACATGAAATGGAGTTGTCCTTCGACATGCGTTTATCAAAAAAGAGCAGGCGCCCCAACGCTATTTTATTTTTTGTCAGGAGGTTGTCTTTAGGAACGTAAAATCCTTCTTCATCCAGACCCAAAGGAATTTCCGGTTCGTAAACTTCCGAAGACGCGGCTTGCACTCCCATCGCTCCTACCAGCAAAAGCAGGAGAGCTCCCATCAATCCGGCCAATGAAGCTTTGCTATTTTCAAACAACTTTATATTCATAATAATATTCTCCTCAACGCAAAGGTTTGCATCCGTTTCAATTTATGGAACCATTTTGGCGGAATTTTATTGATAAGTCGAATCGATTAACTTTATACTTATATAGATGAAATCTATAACGTTGACCCAACTGGAATATATCGTCGAAGTCGCAAAAAAACAGAGTTTTGGCCTCGCGGCCAAATCCTGCTTCGTGACCCAGCCCACCATCAGCATGCAGATCAACAAGCTGGAGGAGGAGTTGGGCGTGGTACTGTTCGACCGAACAAAGAAGCCGGTAGAGCCGACGCCCATTGGCCAAAAAATAATTCAACAGGCTCGGATTGCGGTCCAGGAAGTTGCCCGGATAAACGAGCTTGTCCTGACGGAAAAAGGTAAGGTTGAAGGGGAATTTAAACTCGGCGTCATTCCCACTCTGGCCCCCTACCTTTTGCCGCGGTTTCTGGAGTCCTTCACAAAAAAATACCCTCAGGTGGACTTGATCATCGAGGAATTGCAGACCCAATCCATTGTTGAAAAGCTAAAAGAGGATTCCCTGGATGCGGGGATTTTAGTCACACCTTTAAAGATAAAAGGAATTCTGGAAAAGCATTTATTCTATGAACCATTCATCGTTTATCTGACGACCAAACACCCTTTGCACAAACTGGAAAAAATTTCGGAAAAGGATCTGAATTTAGACGATATCTGGTTGTTGAACGAAGGCCATTGTTTTCGGGATCAGGTGATGGATCTTTGTAAAAAAAGAAAACTGGCGGGATGGAATCATAAAAACCTGGTGTTCGAAAGCGGCAATCTCGAAACTATAATACGACTGGTCGATAAAAATTTTGGTTATACCCTTTTGCCTTATCTGGCCACGGTGGAGATGCCCCGCACCGAAGTTAAAAAGAAACTCCGGTTTTTCAAAAATCCTGTCCCCACCCGTGAAGTCAGCATCGTGACCAGCCGGACTTTTCTAAAGAAGAGCATCATAATGGCCCTGACGGAAGACATCATCGCCTCTCTCCCTGAGGAATTACAGCAGAGAAACTCAAAGACCCGAGTTGTAAAATTACCGTCATTTTAATTTAGCAGTAGAGGCGGTTCTCAACGCGTCAGTTTTAACAGGTTGCCCGCCGCGTAGGCCCGAACGGCTTCTTCGGGATCGTCCAGCATACTCACCAGTAGCGGAAAAGCATCCGGCCCACCCATCATCCCGACAGCCCGTACGCTTGAAGTGCGCACCCGGGTGTTTTCATCCTGCAAAGCCCGGCCCAGAAGTTTAGCCCGATCGGGCAAATCAATTTCACCCATTATTCTGGCGGTGCTACTGCGGACACCGTAATCGGGGTGTTCAAGTTCCTTCTCAAAAACGTCTATGCAACCGTCGGAACCCAGGCGATTCATCGCGACAGCTGAGGACACCCGGACCATTGGGTCGGCATCCTGACACAACTCCTGAACATGCTTCAAAACAATGTCTGCCGGCAGGTACCCCATGATCAACACGGCCTGATACCGGACCGACGGGTGCTCGCTCTTTGTCAATTCCACCAGGCGGGGAAACATCTGTGGCTGGGCCATATTGCCGATGGCTTTCAGACTGTAAAAAATCACCTCGTCCTCCGGGTCGTTCAGCAAAGCGGTTAAATGGGGAAGCAACTCCTGCGATTTCATTTTCCCGATATAACCGATGGCCTGATACCTGACAACGGAATTGGAATCCTCCAATGTATCCAATACGAGAGCCAGGCTTTCCTTCTCTCCCAGCTTGTACAGAGCCGCCGCCGCAGACAACCGAACAGGTCGGTCGGGGGATTTCAGCCTCGACCGAATCAGACCTCGTGCATCCTGCCGGTTAAGATCGCCCAGCATTTCCATGGCAGTACTTTTGACCCACATATTAGGATCGTCTATCAGGTACTTTGCGGTGAGGGCCGCCGCCTCCGGCGAAAAATTCTTGAACCCTTGCAGAGCAAACAGGCGGGTGGTGTGATACACATCGGTCGCGGCTTTTTGTAACAGAGGAATGAGATCCTTGTCCCCGGATTCCCCTGCCGCCCGTGCCGCCGCGCCGCGAATATAGGCGTTTTCGCTTTCAATGGCGTGATACAGAATCGCCAGACAGCGCTTTCTCAACTTCAAAATCGCTTCATCAGGCTTTGAGAAAGCCGTCAGTGTTTCCGCAAACAGGAGAAAACCCGCCAACAGAACCATCGTCCAAATAAATTTCACCATTATTTTTTGCATCATCGCATCACTTTCATACTCGCTATGCGGGTGGAAAACCCGGGATAGCATTGGGGGAATATTTTTCTATCAACGCCCGATAGAGTTCCACCTCTTCGGCCTTTCCTCGTTTGGAAAATCCCTGAATCAGGATACCGCATTTTTCGACCAGGGTCCTGACAACAAGGGCGCGTTTTTCTCCATTCAAAGACGGTTCTCGCAGAAGCTTTTCGAGGGCAATCACTCGGAACCTGTCCATCCCCCAGTATTTCGCCGACAGTTGATCTGCATGCCCCCCCTGTTTGACGATCAATTTTTCCGCAATAAAATGCACCGGGTATTTCCGCGAAATTCTCAACCAGAGATCGTAATCCTCGCAAGCCGGCAGGCCCTCGTCGAACAGCCCCACCTCATCGAACAGGGAGGACCGCATCAAAACGGACGAAGGGCTGACGATACAAAGGGACAGGGAGCGAGGAAAAATATCCCCGGAATATTTGCGGTGCTTGTTCATCGGGTTGACCCGGACTCCCTTGCGAATCCATATCTCATCGGTATAGCACACTTGGCAATCCGCATGCGCTTCCATCCAGTGAATTTGTGTCTTGAGTTTATTTTCGATCCACAGGTCATCGGAATCCAGAAAACAGATGTAGCGCCCTCTGGCCAGGTTTATCCCAAGGTTCCTGGCATGCGACACCCCGGAATTCTCCGAACAGGCCACCAGACGAATATCAGAAAATTCCCGCACCACGTCTTTGGTGTGGTCTGAAGAACCATCGTCGACCACGATCAATTCATAGTCGGTAAACGTTTGCGACACCACCGATTGGATGGCTTCCTTTAAAAAATCCGCTCGATTATAAGTAGGAATGATGACCGTCACCACAGGTTTCATCTGACACCTTTTTATTACTGAATTTAGGATAATTAAATATTTCGGAACTGTAAATTTTCGATATTCTTAAGGTCGCGGGAGCCAATAATTGCCTTGACAAAATGCCTCTTTTCCCATAAAAATAATGGGTTCCAGCGAATTGTTCGAGGAAAAACATCCAATTGCAGGGCGATCACCAATATACCCCTCTGCCCGCTTGACCGTATAATTTTGCTCCAGAAACAGGTAATTGATTTATGGATTTTAACGCGGTAACAAGACGATTTAAAGAAGAACTGGTAAGAGTCGAGGAATCCATCCGCAAGAACTACGAGTCGGACGTTCCCCTCATTCCCGGAATCAGCGCTTACCTGATGGATGGAGGCGGAAAACGCGTTCGCCCCCTGCTGACCCTCATTTCCGCAAACCTTTGCGGACGGGAAGCAGACGACCTGGTCATCAAACACGGCTGTGTCATTGAATACATCCATTCCGCTACCCTGCTTCACGACGACGTGGTCGACGAAACCACCATCAGACGGGGCAATGAAACTGTCAACTCCAAGTGGGGCAGTGATGCCAGCATTCTGGTCGGAGACTTTCTGATCTCCCGCGCCATCCTCATGCTGGCGGAAGACTGTAATCCTAAAATCATCCGCGCCATTGCCGAAGCCACCAAAGTATTAGTCGAAGGCGGTATTCTGGAATACACCCACGCCCGAAAACTTGAAATCAGTAAAAAACATTGTCTGGACGTGATTTACCGAAAAACCGCCTCCATCATTTCGGTGAGCTGTCAGATGGGCGCATTGTTGGCTGGCGCCACAGACGAGCAGGAGCAGGCCCTGATATCCTTCGGCAATGATTTCGGCATGGCGTTTCAACTGGTAGACGACGCCATGGATTATGACGGCGATGAAGACCTTTTGGGCAAACCTCCCGGAACCGATTTCAAGGAAGGCCATGTGACTCTGCCGCTTCTGCACCTGTATCAAAACAGCGACCAGGCCATGCAAAATAAAATCGAGGCTTTCATCCAGAACGAAAATATTGAGCAAAAAGATTTCGAGTTCATTCTCGATCATCTGCGTGCAACCAAATCGATCGAATACACCCTCGACCTTGCCAGGGAATATCTTGACCGAGCCAAAAACACCTTGCGTGAGGAAAACTTCCAAGCCCC
>UOGG01000236.1_pt1 | contig 10829 bp, 9 predicted proteins | sample 1990151 | NCBI WGS metagenome assembly UOGG01 (sample SAMEA4728526, study PRJEB27164) | hydrothermal vent metagenome | biome: marine basaltic hydrothermal vent biome; feature: marine hydrothermal vent; material: mineral | place: Pacific Ocean | collected 2011-06-14/2011-07-23 | depth 1741 m | reverse complement strand
CCGGCGAGGGATTTCAAGCCCTTCTCTGCCATGATCTTTTTAGTGATCCTGAAAGTTAAACTATTTCTTCGCAGTTTTTTTTCGATGTATTTGAGAAGATCCTCTCCGCTCATTTTTGCGGGAGAAGCTGAAACGAAGAAAAGATAAAACACGGGAAGACAAAAAACTAGCCAACGGAATCGAGCCATAAATCACCTGCTGATTTGACAGAAAAATTATATGTATAAGTTGTTAATGCTTATATAAATATTCTAACTGTCCGACCCCTTTTTTTCAATCGCCTTCAACCGGGCCTCCAAGTCCTTTATTTTTCGTGACATTTCAGGTAGTTTGGGCAATAGCGTGACATATTTTCTCCAGGTCAGCGCGGGAACACTGGGCGAGCCACTCTGCACGGCTTTACTTTCGACATCCCGAAACGTCCCCGATTGCGCCGCCAGCACGGCCTGATCGCCAATGGTCACATGATCCGCCAAACCCACCTGACCCGCCAGCACCACATGATGCCCCAGGGTACAACTCCCCGCCATTCCCACCTGCGACACCAGAATGGAATATTCGCCAATGGTGCAGTTATGAGCAATTTGTACCAGATTGTCGATTTTGGTCCCCCGTTTGACGGTGGTGCACCCCATCGTTGCCCGGTCGATGCAGGTGTTGGCGCCGATTTCCACATCGTCTTCGATCACCACATGGCCGATTTGTGGAATTTTATTGTGCACGCCCCTTTCGTCCGGCACATACCCGAAGCCATCCGCGCCGATCACCGCACCGGCATGCAAAATAACCCGGTTGCCCAAAACAGTGTTCCGATACAAAGTCACGCCAGGATGCAAAACGGCATTGTCGCCAATCCGGCAGTCCGGCCCGACCACCACACCCGGATAAAGAACAGCATGATCGCCAATGGATACGTTGTCCCCGATGGAAACAAACGCAGACAGGGCAACTCCGGTTCCAAGGGTCACGTTTTTCCCCAGTGCCGCGCGGGCATCGACGTGAGCTTCGGGCTTTGTTTCGGGGTGAAAAGCGGCCAGGAGTTTGGCAAACGCCAACATGGGGTTCGCCATGACAATTTGGGCCATGTTCGTATCGACTTCACGATCGACAATCACCGCATCTGCTTTGGATTCGGATAAAAGCGGCAGGAGCTTCTTTTTTGCGATAAACGTCACATGGCCCTTTTGGGCATCTTCGATCCCCCGGACATCGCTGATCTCTATCGACCCGTCGCCCTTAAGAGTCCCGCCGACCAAAGCCGCGACTTTTTCCAGTTTCATGATTCCTCTCTCCCCAGCGTGACGCTGGCCGGCGTAGCGCCGGAGCAAATATTAAGGCCCTATGGATTTACGGCTGACTCTATTCCTCCATTGTGCCATATTTTTTCCCGGAGGATTCAAGGGCTCGTGAGCCAACTCGCCCTCCGCGGAGGTGTCCTCCCACGTAGTGGGGGGACTAAATTATCAGATCTTTGTTTATCGGCATGATTTTTCGGTCGCGCAGTTGCAGGACCCGGTCCATTCTCGTGGCGATGCGCTGACTGTGAGTCACGATCACAAACGTCTGCTTGAAATCTTCATTCAATTTGCGGATCAGGTCGATCAAAACATCGCTGGAGTGGCCGTCCAGGTTGCCTGTCGGTTCATCCGCCAGCAGGAGATCGGGTTTGTTCATCAAAGAACGCGCCAACGCCACACGCTGACTTTCACCGCCGGACATTTCGCCGGGCTTGTGTTGCAGGCGATCCTTTAGCCCCATTTGGCATAAAAGATCCTCCGCCCTTTCCTCGGCGATTTTTCGATCCGCATTGCGGATGAGAGCCGGAAACATCGCGTTTTCCAAAGCAGTAAAATCTGGCAACAAATTAAAAAACTGAAAAACAAAACCCACATTACTATTGCGGAACTTGTCCAGGTAACTATTTTTCTGCTGATAAATATTTTCGCCGCGAAACAAAATGGAACCGGAGTCGGGCCGGTCCAGCCCTCCCAGTACATGCAGGAGAGTGCTTTTGCCCACGCCCGACGCCCCGACAATGCCCAGCACTTCGCCTTTCATGATCTCTAAATTTGCGCCCTGCAAAATATGCAACGTCTCTCTCGGCGTTTCATAACTTTTATGCACGTCGATTCCCTGAAGCAGAATTTCTGAATCCTTCGCACCGGATGTTTCGACATCACTCATAGCGAAGACCTTCCACCGGGTCCAGCCGGGACGCTCTCCAGGCCGGGTAAAGCGAGGCGACAAAACAAATGACAATGGAAAAAACGACGATCAGGAAGGAGTCCATGTACTGGATATCAGAAGGCAGTTTGTCGAGATAATAAACATCACTCGGGAACGCGGTGAACCCGAAAACATTTTCGATGAACCCGACAATCTCATTCAAGTTCGGGACGATGATGAAACCTGCGGCACAGCCGACGAAGGTCCCCACCAACCCTATAATCAGCCCCTGGTAACTGAAAATTTTGATGATGCTGTTGCGGGTGGCGCCCATCGATTTTAGAATCGCGATTTCTTTGGTTTTCTCCATGACCACCATGAACAAGGTGCTCACGATATTAAAAGCCGCTACCAGAATGATCAGGACAAGTATCAGGAACATCATGACCTTTTCCAGTTGCAGAGCGTTGAAAAGGTTTTTATTCATACGCATCCAGTCGCGCACAAAAAAAGGAAATTTCAATTTCTCCTGAATGGCCTTGGCCACCGTGTCCGCCGTCTCAATGTCATCCACCCAGACCTCGATGCCCGTCACTTTATGTTTCATGGAGAAAAATTTCTGCGCCGCTGGAATGGATATGAACGCCAGATTGGCGTCGTATTCAAACATTCCCGACTCAAAAATCCCCGCCACATAAAAAACTTTCATTTTCGGGATCAACCCCATCGGCGTGATGCGGGAAGCCGGCGACACCATCGACACCACGTCCCCCACCCTGAGCCCGGAGCGCCTTGCCAGTTCCTTTCCCAGAACCACACCCGCGCGGGAATATTTGCCGGATTTTGTCTGGCTTTTTTTCTTTTCTTCTTCCATGAAGTCGAGGCTTCCCGCCTTCAGGTTTTTTTCCAGATCAGACACTCGCCCCTGATTGACAACGTCCACCCCGCGAATCACAATTCCCGCCACCGAGTCGCCATGCGTCAACATGACGTGGTTCATGATGAACGGCGCCGCCGCTGTGACACCGGGAACCGATCTCACCTGCTGAATGATTTTGCCAACGTCGCTGATTCCCGACCGATTGATATTAGTGATCACCGCGTGGCTGGTAGTGCCCAAAATTTTATCGCGCAGATCTTTACCGAAACCGGACATGACCGCAATGACCACGATCAAAGCCATGACCCCAAGCGCCACGCCACCGATGGATATCCAGGTGTTCAGGGAAATAAACTTCTGGGTTCTCTTGGCTCTTAGTTGACGTAAACTGACGAATAGTTCGTAAGCCATACAATTAGATTTTTCAGGACAAAAGATTGAAAAAAAATAACCGGTTAATCAACGCTCGCTCCCGCGAGGAGACCTTTGAATAACCCGTCGTTGCGAGGAGCATTAGCGACGAAGCCGTTATAATACTCCGAAGCTTTCGTGCCCCGAAGGGGTAAATCCAGAGACTCTGGGTCGCCACGCCGCTTTGCGGCTCGCGATGACGGGAATGACAGTTTCTAAGGGCTCGTGAGCATGTGATATTCGACCTTTGCTTTCATGCCCCGCAGGGGTAAAGCGAACGGAGCCTTAAACTTATCCGCTCGCGTAGCGGGTCAGGATTCCTTTTTCAATTGCGGGAACAGGATCACATCCCGAATCGACTGCGAGTTGGTGAGTAGCATTGTCAAACGGTCGATGCCGATGCCTTCTCCGGCTGTGGGCGGCATGCCAATTTCCAGCGCCCGGATAAAATCGAGATCCATCCAATGCGCTTCGTCATCTCCGGCCTGTCGTTCCGCGACCTGCTCCTCGAACCGTTGCTTCTGATCGATGGGGTCGTTCAACTCGGTATAGGCATTGGCAATCTCCTTACCGCTGACAAACAACTCGAACCGCTCCACCAGACTTGGGTCATCGGCTTTCTTCTGGGAAAGCGGAGACAATTCTAAAGGATAATCAATGACAAATGTTGGCTGGATCAGTTTCGGCTCTACAAAAGTGTCGAACAGCTTTGCCAGTACTTTTGCCGGGGTGTCTTTTTTCTCCAGATGAACTTTATGCTCGAGCGCAAATGCGACCGCCTTTTCAGGGTCTGTCACTGCCGCTTCCGGCACGCCGCCGATCTCGGTTAAAGACTGCTTGAAAGGAATCCGTTTGAAGGGTTGACCAAAATCGAATGTCCCTTCTTGTTCTTCCCCGTCAACGACATGGGTATAAGGGAATTGCAGGGTACCGAACACGCTCTGCCCGATCGTGCGAAACAGTTCTTCGGTGAGGTCCATCAAATCGGTGTAATCAGCGTAGGCGGTGTAAAATTCCAGCATGGTGAATTCCGGGTTATGCTCTGTGGACATGCCTTCGTTGCGAAAACTGCGGTTGATCTCGTAAACCCGTTCCATGCCCCCCACCACCAGCCGCTTGAGGTAAAGCTCGGGAGCGATTCTGAGGTAAAGCTCCATGTTCAGGGCGTTGTGATGGGTCTTGAAAGGCTTTGCCGTCGCCCCGCCGGGGATGGAATGCATCATCGGCGTTTCCACTTCCAGGTAATCCCGGTCATTCAAAAAATCACGAATGGTCTGAATGATCTTGCTTCGGTATACAAAGGTCTGTTTCACCTCCGGGTTGACGATGAGGTCGACATAACGTTGGCGGTAGCGCAGTTCAATGTCTTTGAGACCGTGCCATTTTTCGGGTAGCGGTTGCAGGGACTTGGTGAGCAGGGAAACGCTGTCCGCAAACAGAGTGAGCTCCCCCGTTCTCGTTTTGGATACTTTTCCCTGGATTCCGACAATATCGCCGATGTCGAACTTGCCGAAGTTCTCGTACGATTCCTTACCCAGTAGTTTTTCATTCACGAAGACCTGAACTTGCCCGCTACGGTCTTTGATATGAATGAATGTGGTCTTGCCGTGATCGCGGCTTGTCATGATGCGGCCGGCGACAACGCATTCCACGTTTTTTTCGGTCAGTTCTTCTTTTGAAGAATTGGAATAATCGCTGACCAGAGAACCAATGACGGCGTTTACTTTAAACTTGTTATTGAAGGGACGGATCCCTTTAGCGCGAAGCTCTTCTGCTTTTTCCAGTCTCTGCTGTATTAAATTGCCTGTTTCTTCCATGGAGATAATTTGATGGTCGGAATTATTAAAGTTATAGATGAGGAACTGCGGGGGACTCTGCGTTTGCACGGGAAAAAAATTTTATTTCAAAAAAATCAAATGAAGACAATAAAACTTTTTTTCAACGACCGCCAACCAACTCGTCAGTGACCGCAATTGCAATGGTCCTCATTCTTTATCGGCCTAACGGGCAAACTCAGTGAACCTCTTTTCCCGCACCACGGTGATTTTGATTTCACCGGGATAAGTGACTTCTTTTTCAATACGCTTTGCGACATCGCGCGCCAACATGCTGGACTCGTCGTCGGTGATGCCATCCGGCACAACCATGATACGAATCTCGCGCCCCGCCTGAATAGCATAGGTCTTTTCCACTCCTTTATAGGAGTCGCCGATTTCTTCCAGCTTGGTCATGCGTTTGACATAAGTTTCGAGCATTTCACGGCGCGCGCCAGGGCGGGAGGCGGAAATTGTATCGCCGGCGGTCACCAGCACCGCGTAGAGTGATTCGCATTCGACATCTTCATGATGGGCGGCAATGGCGTTGACTATGTATTTGTGCTCGTTGTAGCGGTTTGCCACTTCGACCCCGAGTTGCGTGTGCGTTCCATCGGTCTGATGGTCAATCGCCTTGCCAATGTCGTGAAATAATCCGGCGCGTTTGGCCATCTGAACATCCAGACCGATCTCAGCGGCAATGTGTCCGCAGATCCACGCCACTTCCTGCACATGCTCGAGAACATTTTGCGTGTAACTGGTGCGATACTTGAGGCGCCCCAGCAACCGCACCATGTCCGACGGAACATTGTCTATCCCGACCGCCAGAATGGCCTGCTCACCCGCTTCCTTGATCTGCTGGGCGACTTCCTTTTTACATTTATTGACAACATCTTCAATACGGCCCGGATGGATTCGCCCGTCCTGAGTCAATTTTTCAAGAGCGCGCCTGGCCACTTCCCGACGAATGGCATCGAACCCCGACAGAACAACTGCCCCCGGCGTGTCGTCGATGATCAAATCGATGCCCGTACATTGCTCTAAAGCGCGGATATTGCGCCCTTCGCGACCGATGATCCGCCCTTTGATCTCATCGCTTGGAAGTTCCACGACGGAAACGGTGGACTCAGCAACGTGGTCTGAACACACTCGCTGAACGGCCATGGTCACCAGCCTTTTCGCCTCATCTTCAGCCTGAGTTTTGGCTTTTTCTTCTATCTTCTTGACTTCCCTTGCGGCGTCCATTCTGGCTTCATCCAGAATCTTATTTTTGATTTCCTCTTTCGCCTGATCGGCGGTGAATGAGCTGATGATTTCCAGCTTCTCAATTTCTTCCTTGATCAGGTTGTTGTACTTCACCTGCTCACCGCTTAAGGTTTCTTCCTTTAGGGTCAATTCTTTTGATTTATTTTCAATGGATTTCGCACGGTCACGGACATTTTCGGCTTCCCGACGAAAACCTTCTTCCATTTTTTGTATTTTTAACTCCTGCTCTCTTATATCGTCCCGCTTGGTTTTGATTTCCTTGTCCAATTGAGATTTAGCGGCGATTTGTTTTTCCTTCAAGTCAATTTCAGCGGATTTCAGCCGGTTTATGGCTTCATTATCGGCGTCTCGGATAATTTTTTTCTTCAACTCCTCCGCTTCTTTGATCTGGTATTGGGTGAACATTTTTCTAAGGAAATAACCGATGACGTACCCTGCAATAAGCGCAACAAACATCCCGATCAGCAGAGTGATGAAATTAACTTTAATATTGAAGAATATGTCCATCTTCGCTCCCTTTATATAAACAAACCGCTTGCCCAAAATCAGGCATCAGCAGATAATCGATTCTTTCTCCGTCAGGGTTTTCCGGACCGGCACATCAAACTGAGTTTGCGGGATCAAGTCCAGCACCTGAAAATCAAAGGCCACTCCAATGGCAACCACATGACCCGGAACTTCCTTTAAAAACCTGTCGTAATACCCAGCGCCATAACCTATCCTGCCACCTTTTCGGTCAAACACCAAACCAGGGACCAACACAAAATCCAGAACATCAGGCGAAACTATCTTTAAATACGCTGAGTCCGGTTCCCGGATGCCAAATTGTTTTTCGACAAATTCAATGTCCAGACCCGAAATTTCTGCAATATGCAACTGTCGGCGTTTGGTGTCGACTATCGGAACATGAACTTTTTTGCCCAAGTCCAATGCCGCTTGAATCATTTCATCCGTTTGCACTTCACGGGGCAAGGATAAAAAAAACAAAATATTCCGGCTGGCTTTAAATTCCGCCAGATCCAAAAATTTCCGGGTTATTTCCCGGCTCTTTTCCCGGATGATATCTGCACCCAAAGCCTCCCGAAGACGGGCCACCTCTTTCCGAAGAGATGTCTTGGTTGCTTCTGGGGAACCCAATTCTATTCACAGGAACAAGGTTTCAAATACCTGGTTCCAGATTCATGGCTGGAAAGCAGGTTTGACCAACTCCAGGAAATCGTTTTTTATCTAAAGGGATGATACCGACAAATGGACGGGTACTAAAAAAACCCATCTCGATCAGGACAAGACCAAAGCCCGGCAGGAAGGAGTAAAAAGCGAAGAAGCAGTGTTGTCAGGCAAAAGATTCACGCATACATGCTCATTGAAACCTTTTGAAGTTTTATCATTGAAAACAAAACCATCATTTTGGTTTTGTTGAGTAATATCAATCCCGAATACGTACCCCGCCACTTTCAGATCTGGAATCAAAATTCCAATAACTTTCAATACCAGTTCCATGACTTTTCCTGTGTTTCCTGCTATCCATGGTTTTCGACCGAACCATGAACTCCCTTCATTTATAGGCTATTCTGCTACATGCCCATATATACGATGAAGCCTCCCCGCTGATGCCGTATAAAAACCATTTTTTGAACCTGTCAAGGACAGGTGGGGTATCCGTATATTGCTTTAGACTTCCTCTGACAACAAGGCTTGCACACCGCAACCGATTCATCAACCCCGTTTTCGAAATGTTGGCTCAAAAAAATAAATTTTTATACAAACACAACAGGGAAGCAAAGCTTCCTTAATTCAGTCCCAATCCTAGCACAAAGCCCCTCCCCCCTCAAGGTATATGTCGGAGGATGAAACGCTTAAATTTTCAGGTTTTTAACCCTTTTTCAAGGGCTTCGATCATACTATCCACGCAGTTTTCGTCGAGTTGGTTGATTTTGCCATCCTTCTGCTTGCTATCCAGAAATTCATGCGCAATATTCAGGGCCGCAAGGATGGCCAGATCTGCCGTCGAGTTGATGCCCCCGGCATCGGACAGCTCCCGCATTTTGGCATTCACCAGAGAAGCAACTTCCTCCGGGTCAACGGAAAAAGCGTCTTTTTTGACGCTGTAATTCCGGCCGTAAATTTTCAGTTTGATGCTCTCAGACATGACAGACTCAGGCAAAATCCATTTTCTCAAGTTTTTCCAACAAAACATTCACTTTGGATCTGACCACCGATTTTTCCTTTTCCATTTTTCGGTTGGAATCCTCGAGGGCGTACAACTTTTTCAAGTCGGTCTGGGCTTTGAGATTCCGCTCCAGCACCGCCTGATTTTCCGCACCCATTTCCTCGATCTTTTCATTCAATCGCCGGACTTCGAGTTTCAGCCGTTCCGTTTCCTCGACACTTCGCGTCACCAGTTTCGACAATATTTCAATCTTTTGCGAGTTCATAAGCGAATCCTACCATTGGCAATTTTGAGTGTCAATCATCACCTTGAGCGGGCAACTTATTCCCGCAATCTGGCTCCCAGCTCATCGGAAAGTACCCGCACAACTTTCTCGAACACGGGGTTCACTTCGGCATCGGTCAGGGTTTTTTCCTGAGATTGAAACGCCAGCGAAAACGTCAGGCTCTTTTTGCCTTTTTCAATTTTTTTACCCGCAAAATAATCGTACAGGTCCACTCGCTGAATAAGGGGAGCACTGGTTTTCAGAATCAAGTCGTAGATTTCGCCGGATGCCACCGACTGATCGACCAGCAGGGAAATGTCTCGATAGATCTCCGGAAATTTGGCGATCGGCTCAAACCGCGGCCTGTCCGGCAGAGATGCCACCACCTTGCCAAAGTCAATTTCAAACACATAGACGATGCGTCGATTAAAGCTCCATCTTTGAATGATTCGTTCAGACACTTCTCCCAGAAAACCCACTTTCTCTCCGCCAACCCAGCAATCCACGGATTTTCCCTCGGCAAGAAATTGTCTTTCATCTTCAGGAGGCTGAAACTCAACTTTCAGCTTCAACTGCGCCAACACCGTTTCCAGGGCGCCTTTCAAGTCATAAAAGTCATAGCCTTTCGACGGGTCCTTCCACAAACTGTATTCATAATTTCCCGCCACCAATGCGGAAAGACTGTTTTTTTCAACAGCAGGCGTTCCCCCCCCGTCTCTGAAATAGACACTGCCCTGCTCAAAAATTTTAACGTTTTTTTGTCCTTTGCTCATGTTCATGGCCGCGTTGTTCAGTAAGCCGGGAATGAGGCTGGATCGCATGGTCGACCAGTCGCTACTCAAGGGATTGCTTAAATTAACCAGTTCCGTTTTAGGGTCGCAAAAGGCTTTTTTAAAGATCTCCGCTTTATCTGAACCAACAAAACTGTAATTGACCGCCTCTGAGAACCCCAGATGACAAAGGGTATCCTTGACTAGTCGAGTGGCCGTTTTCTTTCTGGATACTTTGACGGGAAGAATTTCTCCCACAGGAGGAATCATTTCAATGTTGCCAAACCCATGCAGGCGTGCGATTTCTTCAATGAGGTCGATTTCGCGGGTCAGCGTCGGACGAAACGCCGGAACCTTGACTTTCAAAACGCCTTTTGCCGGGGACGTTTCCAGTTGCATCCCCAACCGTTGCAAATACTCGCTGATTTGTTGCTCGCTCAAACTGAAACCGAGAATTTTATTGACTCGCGAAACTCGTAGATCAATCGGCGTTGAAATTTTCGGATTGGGATAAAGGTCGATGCGCTCCCGGCAAATTTCTCCACCCGCTAGTTCCCGGATCAAAAGTGCCGCCCGGTTTTGCGCCGAAATCACCGCCGAAATGTCGATATACCGTTCAAAGCGAAAAGAGGAGTCCGTGCGGATACCATATTTTTTCGACGCCTGACGAACCGTCACCGGATCAAAACAGGCGCTCTCCAGAACCACGGTGCGTGTGGACAGGGACACTTCGCTGTTGGCTCCCCCCATGACTCCCGCCAGGGCAACGGGTTTTTCCGCGTCGGCGATGACCAGAGCGTCTTCCTCAAGAACCAGTTCACTGCCGTCGAGGCTGGCAAACGCTTCCTTCTTATGAGCGCGGCGGATGATGATTTTAAACCCCGCCAGTAAATCGCGGTCGAACGCATGCATGGGCTGGCCGTATTCGAACATCACATAATTGGTGACATCCACAATATTATTGATCGGCTTTAAGCCCATTGCTGTCAGGCGGTCCACCAGCCATTGGGGCGATGGGCCGGGAGTCACATTTTCGATCACCATCGCCGAATAGCGGGGGCACAGGGTTTCTTCCCGATTCTCCACC
>UOGG01000036.1_pt1 | contig 10924 bp, 11 predicted proteins | sample 1990151 | NCBI WGS metagenome assembly UOGG01 (sample SAMEA4728526, study PRJEB27164) | hydrothermal vent metagenome | biome: marine basaltic hydrothermal vent biome; feature: marine hydrothermal vent; material: mineral | place: Pacific Ocean | collected 2011-06-14/2011-07-23 | depth 1741 m | reverse complement strand
GGTGCGGCGGTTGGGGCCAGCCGGCCTGTGGTGGACGACGGTTGGCGGGATTATTCCAGCCAGGTCGGGCAGACCGGGCGCACTGTTTCGCCGGACCTTTACATCGCCTGCGGAATTTCCGGCGCCATCCAGCATCTTGCGGGCATGTCGTCATCCAAGTGCATTGTCGCCATCAACAAAGACCCGAATGCGCCGATCTTTTCTGTGGCCGATTACGGCATTGTCGGCGACGTGCTGGAAGTGCTTCCGCTACTCACAGCGGAGTTTAAAAAAGTTCTGCAAGCGTGACCTTTTGAGTCGAACCACAATCATAACGCCCCGGTTGTGTCGATTGTAACCCCCTTGACGGCAGTGTTTTATTTCTATGTCCAGACTTAATCAATTACTTGAAGTATTTCGGGATGAACGGCTCCAGTTGCCGTCCGCAGGCGATGCCGAGGCGTGGGGGACTGCGCTGGAAGTGTATCTCGACGAGTGGCAGAAGTGGAACGGCAAAATCAACCTCACCTCCGAGACAGACGCGGCCGCCGTCATCAAGAAACATATTTTCGATTCCCTGCAATACGTGCGCGCGGTTGAGAACCCCAAGTCCCGAGTGATGGACATTGGCAGTGGGGCGGGTTTTCCTGGGATACCTTTGAAGGTTGTATTTCCTGAGTTGAGCCTGACGCTGGTCGACAGCCAGCGCAAGAGGACCAATTTTTTAAGAAATTGCGCACGCAAAATGGCCCTGGACAATGTCGAGGTTTTGACCAGCCGAGCTGAGGTTCTGGGCGATGAGTATAATGAACAGTTTGATCTGGTTTTATTTCGCGGAGTGGGGGAGGTGGCCCAGTGTCTGGAACTTGCCATGCCTTATTTGAAAACCGGCGGGCAGGTGGCTTTTAAGAAGGGCCTCGAAGCGCACGCCTCCCATGAGGTGAGCGAAGCGGATCATTTCATGGCTCTGCAAGATGAAATTCCGATAGTGGGGCAATCTGGCATTGCATCCAAAATGATGCTGTTTGCGAAGTGTTTCACGTGAAACCAACTATTTCAGGGGGTTAGCGGTTGTGGCCGGTTCCACGTGAAACTTCTATATAGAAGAGATGAACTACCGAGTGGTTTTACTCCCGGTTAAACCTGAAAAGAATTTACCCGCAGGATGATCGGGCGCCATGCAGGCGGCCATGACTATCTCAAAAATCCATGGCAGGTCTTGTCCGGGTTTTGCCGCGCCCCGTGGGCTATCCAGACAAGGATATTTTAGTTGGCCGAAATTTCAAACTATGCTATCCTTTAAAGGGTCTGTTGAATTTTTTAAGCCTTTGAAAATCAATTGTATATGGGTAAATCAATCTGTATCGTCAATCAAAAGGGCGGGGTGGGCAAGACCACCACGGCGATCAACCTTGCCGCCTGTATCGCCCTGTCGGGGAAAAAAGTTCTCCTGGTCGATGTTGACCCGCAGGCCAATGCCTCCAGCGGGCTTGGCATCACGTTGGCGGGAGATGATCCGGGGCTCTACGATCTCCTGATGGGCAGTGCCACTCTCGATCAAGTAACGTATTCCACCGAAATCAAAACCCTCAAGCTGATTCCGTCCTCGGTCGATCTCACCGGCGCGGAAATCGAGCTGGTCGGCATGGAAAACCGGGAAACACGTCTGAAAACCGTTTTGCAGAGAGCCGAAGACGATTACGAATTCATCCTGATCGACTGTCCGCCGTCCCTGGGTCTGCTCACTCTGAACGCGCTTGCTGTCTGCCAGTCGGTATTGATTCCCATGCAGTGCGAATATTACGCCCTCCAGGGGCTCAGCCATTTGCTGAAGACTCTGAAGCTGGTCAAGCGCTCATTGAACCCCGATCTGCGCGTGGAAGGCATTCTGCTGACCATGTTCGATGGCCGTACTTTACTGGCGCGGCAAGTGCGCGACCAGGTGAAAAAATACTTCAAGGAGTTTCTGGTCGAAACCGTCATCCCGCGCAACGTGCGCTTGAGCGAAGCGCCCAGTCACGGCAAGCCCGTGGTCCTGTACGCCAACCGCTCCCGGGGTGCGGACTCCTACATAGAGCTGGCCAAAGAAATTATCTCCCATACCCGAAACGACAATCTGGCGCCCGCCCCTGTGAGTGAGCCTGCGGCATGAACCGAAAGGCACTAGGCAAAGGCATTAATGCCCTGATACCGGACTTTGAAATCGGCGTTCCCCAGTCGGGCGGCCAGGGCTCTGGTCCCGGCGAAATCCTGATCGACGACATCGTTCCCAACCGTTTGCAACCGCGAAAATTTTTCGACGACGAAAAACTGCAAGAACTGGTCTTTTCCATTCAGGAGAAAGGCGTGCTCCAGCCGGTCATCGTGCAAAAGGGCAAAGGCAATCAATACGAGCTGATCGTCGGCGAACGCCGCTGGCGGGCCAGTAAAAAAGCCGGTCTCAAAAAAATCCCGGCGATCATCCGCGAAGTCTCGGACGCCGAATCCCTTGAAATCGCTATCATTGAAAACATTCATCGGCACGATTTGAACCCCATTGAAGAAGCCGAAGCGTATTCCCAACTGGCCAACGAGTTTGGTCTGACCCAGGAAAAGCTGGCCCAGAAGGTGGGGAAAAAACGCACCACCATCACGAATACCATCCGGTTGCTGAAACTGCCCAACGGCGTGAAAGAAGACATGGTATCCGGAAGGTTTTCCATGGGCCATGCCCGGGCCTTGCTGGGCCTGGAAACGGCAAAGGATATCGAGGTGTTGCGGCGGGAAATTCTGAAGAAGGACATGAATGTCCGGCAGGCGGAAGAACGGGTCCGGCAGTTGAAAAAAACGATTTCCGAGTCGACGACGAAGCCCAAAAAGAAGAAAGATATTTTTCTGAAAAACCTGGAGACCGCACTCGAAAGGCATTTCGGGACCAAAGTTGAAATAGCCGCCAAACAAAAAGGTGGTAAAATTACGCTCACCTATTATTCAGACGATGATCTGGAGCGCATCCGGAGCCTGATGATGAAAAATATCGGTTGATTCGCAAGCCGCACTCACTTTTTTGGAGGAAAAAGCATGGCGCAAAAAAAAGACAATTCACAGCTTAAAGCCTATATGGGCGAAGATGCTGTTTTCAACGGCTCGTTGAGTTTTGCTGGCACCGTCCGCATCGACGGCCGTTTTGAAGGTCAGGTGATCACCGAAGATACTCTCATCGTCGGCGAAACCGGACGGGTCGTCGCCGATGTCAACGCTGGAACAGTCATCTGCAAAGGCATCATCGAAGGCACCGTGATAGCCTCCAACCGAATCGAGCTACACGCCACAGGTCGGATCGTAGGAGAGGTGAAATCCAAATCCCTGCAGGTGGAAATCGGTGGCGTTTTAGACGGTCGTTGCGATATGTCCGGTGAGGAAAAAAAAATCGTCGCGTTGAAAAAAAATGAAAAAGCCGGCGCCAGCACCGGTTGAGACCGTCTTTAATGGGAATACCACCCGCGCCTTAAAAAAAACGACCCCTGAGATTCGCTTCATGACATCCCGCCTCCAAGGATCAAACCTGTCCCGGCAAATTTTGAGTTTAACCTTTCGGCGGAATTCTCCGCTATGAAAAACAATGCAATAGAAAACGCTGAAAAAGGAGTGCTCCACATCGTGAGCACGCCGATCGGTCATCTGGGCGACATGACCCATCGTTCAGTGGAACTTCTCAAGCAAGTGCATGTGATTGCCGCAGAAGACACCCGCCGGACCCGGGTGTTGTTGAATCATTACCAGATCGAGGCGAGGCTCTCCAGTTTTCACAGTTTCAATCAGGAGAAAAAGGCCGAGAAATTCATTGAAGTTCTGAACGCGGGAAATGACGTCGCTCTGGTAACAGACGCCGGCACGCCGGGAATATCAGACCCGCTGTTTCATCTGGTGCAACTGGCACTCAAAGCAGGTGTTGAAATCAAGTCCCTGCCGGGGCCATCGGCGGTGTTGGCGGCGCTCACGGTTGCGGGGTTGCCAATGGACCGTTTCGTGTTTGAGGGGTTTTTGCCGCTCAAGAAAAAAAGAAAGGCGCGTATTCAGGAAATCGCCAACTCGAAATACACCGTTGTGCTGTACGAGTCCCCGCACCGCATTCAGAAAACCTTAAGAGAGCTGAGCGCCGCCATGGGTGGCCGCAAGGCGGTTGTCGCCAGGGAGTTGACCAAAATGTACGAGGAAGTCTTGCGCGGTGACTTGAATGAACTGGCTGAAATGGCCGGGGAAAAAAAATGGAAGGGTGAAATCACGCTGGTGATCGCCGGAAATTCCTACCAGGAGAGTTAAATGTCGATCATTTCAATCATCGGCCCCAAGGGTGGCATCGGAAAAACCACATTGTCCATCAATGTCACGGCGGCGTTGGCGGGGCAGAGCAACCCAAAGGGCGAAAAAACCCAGATCTGTCTGATCGACCTGGACCTGCGCCTGCCCACCATTTCCAGTATTCTGGACAGCCACCCCCGAAAAACGTTTTACGACCTGTTTGAAACCCTCGCCAACAAAACCCAGCAGGCCGACACCCTGCAACTTTTATACAGGGTCGTCAGCGTGTTCAAAAGTTACCTCCGAGGCGATTTGAGCGCCGGCAACCCTCAGCTCGTGAAAAGCCTGGCGCTGTACAAAAACATCAACACGGACCTGTTTCATTTCTCCGATTTCAAATTCGGCAACGCAGTCTACGAGTTGTTTCTGCAACGGAGCAAAGTCGAACGCCCGGCAGACCTCAAGGCCATGGCGACCTTGGTCGAAAATATAGACGACATGGAAATAAGAGCCAAAATGGGCGAAATGCGGGATAACTCCCGTCCCCTGGTCGCGGATTACGTCAACTATATTGAGGAATACGGTTTTTCCATCATCGGCGGTGAAGTGCCGATCATGGGGAAAAAGAACCACCGCAAACGCATCAACGAACCGGCCTATCTCAATCTGTTTCTGGAGTTTTTAGACGAGGTCAGCGAACGGTTCGACCATGTCATTCTGGACACACCCGCAGGCGGGGTCAGCCACGTTTCTTCCCTGATGAACATCATGGACCACGTTCTATTGGTGTTCGATATGAGCAACCGCATCGCCGTCAACGGAAGCCTGGACGCACTGCATTCCTTCATCGATTATTATGAAGACTTTTTGGACGAATTCAAATGCGACCGCTTGACCGGCCTCGACAAAGCCTATGTCAACCGGTTGGTCTCGGCCCACGGCCACTCCGCTGTGGAAGCCACCCTCCGGGGCAAGAAAATCGGCCTGCTGTTCAACCGTTGCCAGAGCGCAGAAGAAATTGCCGACTGTCTCAAAAGGATGCGTGAGTATCTGGACACACTCGACAAATACGAAGAATACAAAAATCGCATCCGCATCGTGGGCATGATGCCGCAACACAAAATCATTCACATCACCAACAACCAGCGGACTTTGTTTTATGACAAGGACAGACAGCTTAAAAAGCGCATGGACCTGATCGCAGACAGCATTCACTCCGACAACCCGCCCCCGCCCTCCCTGGCCTGTTCCGACGAAGAAATTCTAAATTACCTTGAAAAAGGCGTTCAATCCGGCTTTGCCAAGCGTTTTGGCCGTCTGGCCGCCAGTTTTACCTGAGTTTTCCCCCATAAGGCCAAAGTCCGGCAACAAACGCATTCCCGTTTGCCCTGCGGTATTGCCCCGTCAGTCTGAAGCTTTCCGTTGGCCTGCCTTCCTATAAGAATTCAATACCAATAATTTCCCCGCCAACCGCCCTCACCTGCCCATAGTCGTGTCGGTTGTTTAACAATTTACTTTGTGTTGCCATGTGTTTGTGTTAATCTGTTTAATCTTAAGATACAATTATTCAGATAGTTAGTGAAGTGAGGTGATTGTTCTGTGAATCGATCCATGCATTTATCCAGTTTTGAAACCAGTCTGGCTGGAATGGTTGCGGATGAGAAGCTTGCGGTTCTCAATGTTCCCGACTACAACCTGATCGCAGGTAAAAGCCCCAACGGAAGTTACGACCGCAGGACTCGAGAGAGCCTCTACTGGATCATCGAAAAACTGCGGGTGGACGCCTCGAAACTGACGTCGCTTGAGAGGCGACTGCTGGAAAAATTTGGCAATGCCCGTTTTATGGGGCTGGAGGCTAAAGAGAAAAAAATCAAATTCGAGCTGGTGCGTTACCGGTTGTCCCAGGGAGTCAAACGCTGGATCAAGCTGGCCGTCTCCGCGCTGTGTGTGGTCATTGCTTCTGGCTGGATGATTTATCAGTTCGGGGTGGATTCAGAAACGCAGGTTGTGATCGATCTGGCTTATAACGATAGTTTGAAACAGTTGGGGATGGTTCCCAGAACAGATTATGAAAGCATTCAGGAAGATTTCAGTACGACAGCAAAACAACTGGAAGAAACCAGGCAGAACAACGCCGAGCTCAGCCAGCGTGTGGAGCAAATGATTCGCAATAATCAGGTCGCCCAGAATTTTCAGCATATATTGAAACAAATCTATCTCGACCCCAGGACAAAATATGTTAAAAGAAAAGGGGACACGGCGTTGATGTTCGACGGCCGGGAAATTGCCCGTTATAAAAACGATCCCGATCTCTGGTATATACTGGGGGTTATTGGTTCGGGCAAAATAAGAGTCTATTACGACGATCAGGAAATCCTGAACATCGATGCAATTTTCGGGCGTCAGGGGGAAGAAACCCCGACCGGCGAATACCGGGTTGTGAACAAGGTGCACAAACCCACCTGGTACAAAAAAGAAACGATTGCCGGGAAAACCCGCGTCCGCGCGATCCCCTTCGGACACCTCGACCACGAAATCGGGCGCTGGTGGATAGGGCTTAAAAAATTGGGCGCCGAAGTCCCCGGCAGTTACGGGATCCACGGCGTCAACGTGAACAAGGTCAACGATTTTTATAAGAAGAATTTCGACTGGCGTAACGGCAGTGCCGGTTGCCCCAATATTCAGGGCTGGTTTTTACATTTTCTTGCAAAGGTGGTTCCGGTAGGTGCGAATGTCAATATTGTACAAAAAGACAAATGGAAACCGGAAGCCACAGCCAACCCACCTTCCGCCGCCTAATAATTTTCCTTTCCGACAGTTCACCCACGACAAATTTCAAAGGAGCTCCCATTGGTGAAAAAGCCCTGGGGCGGAAGATTCAAGCAATCGACCGATGCGTTGATGGAGCAGTTTTCCCAGTCGATTTCCTTCGACCGGATTCTCTACGCCTATGATATCGAAGGCAGTATTGCCCACGCGAAAATGCTGGCGAAATGCAAAATCATCAAACCCGCCGAGTCGAAAAAAATAATCGCCGGGTTGAACCGCATCGCCAAAGAGTTCGACCAAGGCCAGTTTGAAGTTGAGACCCGTCTGGAAGACATTCACATGAATATCGAGAGCCGCCTGGCCGAGATCATCGGCCCCGTCGCCGGCAAACTGCACACCGCCAGAAGCCGGAACGACCAGGTCTGCCTCGACATCCGCATGTATTTGCGCGACGAGATCGACCAGATTCTGCAAGCAATCCTGCGCTTGAACAAAACCCTGCTCGCACTCGCAAAGAAAAATATCGATCATGTCATTCCCGGTTACACGCATTTGCAACGGGCGCAACCGGTGTTGTTGTCGCACCACCTGCTCGCGCATCTGGAAATGTTTCTGCGCGACCGCGACCGTTTAGAGGACTGCCTGCAACGCGTCAACGTCATGCCCCTGGGTTCTGCGGCATTAGCGGGGACCAATTTCCCCATCGACCGCGACTATGTCGCCAAACTGCTCAAGTTTCCCGCAGTGTCCCACAACAGCATGGACGCAGTCAGCGACCGGGATTTTCTGATCGAGTTTTGTTCGTCAGCGGCGATCATCATGATGCACCTCAGCCGTTTTTGCGAAGAAGTGGTGCTCTGGTCGTCGAGTGAATTCAACCGGATCGAATTATCCGACGCGTTTTCCACCGGCAGTAGTATCATGCCGCAAAAGAAAAACCCCGACCCCGCAGAACTCATCCGTGGTAAAACCGGCCGGGTGTACGGCAGTCTGGTCGCACTGCTCACCCTGATGAAGTCGTTGCCGTTAGCGTACAATCGGGATTTACAGGAAGACAAAGAACCGTTATTCGACACGGTCAACACTGTCAAGAGTTGCCTTCAGGTTTTCAACGGCATGATGCAAAGCGCGAACTTTATAAAAGTATCGCCGGAAAAACTTCAGTCCGACGGGTTTTTGACCGCCACGGATATAGCGGACTATCTGGTGCTCAAGGGCGTGCCCTTTCGCGATGCGCACGAGATCACAGGAATCACGGTGGCCCATTGTCTCAAGGAAAAAAAGAACCTGGCCGAAATGACGCTCGCTGAATTTAAAACGATATCGCCGAAATTCAAGGCCGATGTGCTGGACCATATTGCCATCGAAGGCTCCCTCAACCGCAAAGCGTCTTATGGCGGGACCGCGCGCAAAAACGTCGTCAAGCAAATCGCCCGCCTGGAAAAAATATTAAAGCAAAAATGAAACGGAAAATTGTTATCAACAAGGCCCAAGAGAAATCAGCCATGAACAAAAAACTCCATTTTGTCACCGGGTTGATTTTGTTTTTCAGCCTGATGATTACAGCCTGCGGACATAAAGGCGCCCCCCAGCCACCAGAGGGCGAGGACGCTGTCAAAGCCCCGAAATCGACAAGGTATGGTTCCTGATAAAGATTCCGCCCGCCAGCGTTGCATTTGCTACATTTTTTTCACGTTTTTTCACTTCTCCTGCAAGAATAATATTCGCCCATATGGGTTAAATTGAAATCCTGAATTCGGACTCTAACGAAATGAACAAAGACGAGATCGCCATTTACTTAAACGACCACCTGGAGTTTTTCAACGAATACCCCGAACTGTTGACAAAAATAAAAGCCATCGACGACGGCGACCTGCCGCTCAAGCCGACGGGGACATTGAGCCTTGCGGACCGCATCATCAAACGCGCGCAGAGGGACAAAAAGCAACTGGAGAGCAAACTCGAATGGTTCGTGGAAATTTCCCAGACCAACGAAAAAATTCAGGAGCATCTATTTGAAATCGAACGGTCGATTCTGACCAGTTCCAATCTCGATCAACTGGTGAGTCAGTTGCAGGAAGAAATCCGCCAGCGTTTTGAGATTCCCAGTGTGGCCATTTGTCTGGTGGATGGCGGCGATCATTTCATCGAAAACAAGCTGAAGGAAAACTACGGCGATTCCATGAACAACGCCCTGCGCTTTGTGGATCAGGACACCCTCGTCCGCTGGTTCGAGGGCGGTAACGCCCCCGTGTTACATGCCGAGGTAAAAGAAGACGCCGAATGGCTGGAAGGGTTTGCAGAAAAAAATACCATTCGCTCCACAGCCCTGATCCCGATACTGGTGCGTGGCGCGGTCGCCGGTGCCTTCGTGCTGGGCAGTGTCAAAGAATCGCATTTTCACCCCGGTTTACGGTCCGAGTTTCTGGAGAGAATGGCCGACAAAATGGCCATCGCCATCAGCAATATATTTCTGGTCGACCGCCTGCGCCGGCAGACCGTGATCGACAAACAAACGGGGTTGTACAACCAGGCCTACTTAGAGCCGGTCCTGCACCGGGAGTTTGACCTGGCCAAAAGGCGCGGCAAAAACCTGTCCTGCATCAAAATGCGGATTGACTATTTCGATGATCTTCTGGATACTTGGGGGGAGACGGCGGGGGAAACCGTGCTCGGAACCATCGGACAAATTCTGAAAACACATTACCGGTTCTGCGATATTTTGATCCGCACGGACATGGGCGAGTTTTTGGCCCTGTTGCCCGAAATCGACCATCAAGGCGCGACGTTAGTGGCCGAGAGGGTTCGGTCGGCCCTGGTCGAGCTTCTGAGCAAAGAATTCAGCGCGATCAAAAACCCCAAGGTGGCGATCGGTGTTGCGACTTATCCCGCAGACGCCATCAAAACCCAGCAGGGTCTGTTGCAGGCGGCCCTGGCCGACATTGTCCGCGAAAAAGAATTGACTGAGAAAAAGGCGGTATGACCCCAACGATACGAAAAGCCCGACCGGAAGACGCACCGGCGATTCAGAACCTGATCCTCCTTTACACCGAAGACGGGCAGATGCTGTACCGCTCGCTGGTCGAGATCGGCCAGAACATTCCCACCTTTCTGGTTGCGGAAAAAGACGGCCTGCTGGTGGGAACCTGCGGTCTGAAAAACGACTGGCACCCATTGCTGGAAGTCCGTTCGCTCGTGGTGCACCCCAGCTACAATCGCCAGGGCATCGGCACCGCCCTGGTCAAAACCTGTATCGAAGAAGCATTGACCGCCACCGCCAACACCCTCTTTGTGCTGACATATGCCACCGACCTGTTTCGCAAACTGGGGTTTCAGACCATCGAAAAAAAAACCCTGCCGTTCAAAATCTGGAACGATTGCCAGAACTGCATGCACCGCGACAACTGCGATGAGACCGCCATGAGCCTCGCCTTAAAGCCTCTGAAAACAAGCCCGTTAGGAAAACTTACGTTGCAAGACACCCGCCAGGTTTTATACTGAGAGTTGGTTTACCGGCCCTGCCCTATTGCTGGAATTGATAACCATGCCAGCCGACAGAGCTAAAAAAACGCAACTCAACTTTCAGAGGCAAAATGATCATCAATTCCCTCTTCAGCGCGTTGTCCGGTCTGCGCACGTCCGCAAGCAAACTGCAAACCAGCGCCAACAATGTGGCTAATTTGCAGACCCCAGGCTTCAAGAAAAGCAGTGCAGAAATAAGCGATGTCGCCTCAGGCGGCGCGCGCGTTTCCACTATCAGCCGAAGCTCGTCTCAAGGTTCCCTGATTCCCACGTCCAACCCACTCGACCTTGCCATCGACGGCGAAGGTTTTTTTCAGGTGAGTTTAGAAGGCGGCGGAACCGGATTCACCCGTGCAGGCAATTTCAGGACCGA
>UOGG01000042.1_pt1 | contig 11045 bp, 10 predicted proteins | sample 1990151 | NCBI WGS metagenome assembly UOGG01 (sample SAMEA4728526, study PRJEB27164) | hydrothermal vent metagenome | biome: marine basaltic hydrothermal vent biome; feature: marine hydrothermal vent; material: mineral | place: Pacific Ocean | collected 2011-06-14/2011-07-23 | depth 1741 m | reverse complement strand
GTGTTCGAATAGTTTTTCAATTTTAACGGTTGTTTTAATCATCGCGTAGGCTTTGGGGTTTGAGGTGTGTTTTAAATGAAGTTATCCCGAAATTCCGGGGTTTTTATCGAAGCTAAGAGTTTATATTTAAGCCCTGATCCAATCAACCTTAAATTTTTCCTGACAGACTGAATTCATTCGTCTTTCAGGGCTGGTTGGATAGCATACTCAACCGGCCTTTCTCTTGAACAAAGATTAACAGGTTGATTCCATTAAAAGTCCTGATTTCATTGCATCCCAGTGGCTTGAGGGTGCAAAAAATTGCTTTCCAGATGACCGGAAAAGCTGGAATTTTCAGCTTTTTTATGCCATTCTTATGCGTTCAAAATAAAGGTTTTCAAGGAGGCGCCCATTGAGGTTTATCCTCCTTAGATAGAATACAGGAAAAGCTTTCCAAAATTTTTAGATCAATGTCCAGGAAAAGGGAGAACGTTTCATGGAAGCTGTTGAAGAACAAGCCCAGGCGACTGAAGAAAAACAGGGCACGGTTAAAATCACCGTGTGCCTCAGCTTAAGCGCCGTGGCCGAGGGCGCTGAAGAAGTCTATCAGGAATTCGAGAAACAAATAGCGGCCATGAGCGCAAACGCCGAGCTTGGCGACAAGCAATGCAATATGGGGCAAGTGGGCTGTCGCGGTTATTGCAGTCGCGATGTTCTGGTCGATGTCTATATTCCCGGACAGGATCGGGTGACTTATGAAAAAGTCAAACCCGCAATGGTCTCGAAAATTTTAAAAGATCATGTCGTCGGCGGAAAAATATTCAAAAAGGCCGCGGCCAAAGACGACTACTACGAACAGATCAAAAAACAGACCCGTGTCGCGTTGCAGTTTGGCGGCGTCATCGACCCTGAAAATATCGAAGAATACATCGCAGTCGGCGGTTACGAATCCTTGAAAAAAGCCCTCACCGGCATGCAACCAAAAGCAATTCGTGACGAAGTCACCAAATCCGGCTTGCGCGGCAAAGGCGGCGGCGGGTTTGTCACCGGTCATAAATGGGAGAAAGCGGCGACCGCTCCTTCTCACGATGGCGCACGTTACATTCTGGTCAACGGCGACGAAGGCAACCCTGCATCCTATATGGACCGCAGTGTCATGGAAGGCTGTCCGCATCAGGTACTGGAAGGATTGATCATTGGCGCGTATGCCATCGGAGCCACCGAAGGCATCATCTACACCCGCTCCGATTACGCGATTGCCGTCAAGCGGCTGAACATGGCACTTGAGCAGGCAAGAGAGCGCGGATTTCTCGGCAAAAACATTCTGGGCACGGACTTCAGCATCGACATCACCGTTCATGAAGGCGCTGAAGCGTTCATTGGCGGGGAGTCCACCGCTTTGATGGCATCCATCGAGGGCAAACGCCCCTTCCCGAAAGCGCAACCGCCGCATTCTACTGAGGCCGGGCTCTGGGGACGGCCCACTTTGCTGAACAACGCCGAAACCTGGGCCACCGTCCCGTCGATCATCAAAAACGGCGCCGACTGGCACGCCAGCCACGGAACGCCAAACGCCAAAGGGTTCAAAACCTGGGCCATCTCGGGCAACCTCAAATACAACGGCCTCATGGAGTTGGACATGGGGCTGACTTTCCGCCATGTCATCGAAGATATCTGCGGCGGTATCGTCAAGAAAAAAGAACTCAAGCTCGTGCATATCGGCGGCGTCACCGGCGGGTTCCTGCCTCCGGAAAAAATCGACATCACGATGGATTACGAAAGCATGCTCGACGCCGGAGTGCTCATGGGTCAGGCCAGTTTCGCGGCTTACGACGCGTCAGCCTGCGTGATCGATCTGGCAAAATTTTCCATCGGCTTCAACGAAGGCGAGACTTGCGGCAAATGCACCCCCTGCCGGATCGGACTGACCCTCATCAAAAACAAGCTGGACGATATTTCCGAAGGCCGGGGCAAGATGGAAGACCTGGACAAGTTGCAGGCCCTGTGTGAAGAAATCAACATGGCTTCGTTGTGCGGCCTCGGGGAAACTGCGGTCAAATGCGTGTTGACCGGAATTAAATATTTCCGCAAGGAGTTTGAGCGTCACATCGTCGACCAGATTTGTGATGCCGCAAAATGCACCGGGCTTTACCGCTATTATGTCAAAGAGGAAGAGTGCGTTGCCTGCGGCGCGTGCATCAAGCCCTGCCCCACAGGCGCCATCACCGGCGGAACCCGCAAGGTGGCGGCGCATATCGACATGGACTTGTGCATCAACTGCAACGCCTGCTACGAGGCCTGCGGTTTCCTGGCAATTTTATAATCTTCGATCCGACTGAAAAGCCCCTGGTGAAACAATTGCCACGGGCTTTTTTTGTTCATGCCTTTTTAACGCACAACCCTTAGTTAAACTGAACTCAAGGAGCCGGCCCTTGCAATGGACCGCTGAAGAAAACCGCTGGGTGGAAGTTTTTCAGACTCTCAAAAGCTATCAACTGTTCGCGTTTGATAATATTGCGACGGCTTCCCAATACTGGATAGCTTACGAACACTTTCTAAAATCTGTGACCGTGCCCGGCGCCAGAGTTTTGGACTGGGGTTGCGGGAGCGGCCATTTCAGTTATTTTTTGTTGAACAACGGATTCAAGACCGAATCGTTCAATGTAAACGCTGGCGATTCCTACCACCCGGATGGAATCAAAATTGCGGACCTTTTAACCACCCGCTTCAAAGACGCGTTCAACTTTAAAATTTCTTCAGGCGATCCGGTCAAGTTGCCCTATCCGGACGAATCGTTTGACGCGGTGGTCTCGGTCGGTGTATTGGAGCATGTGCGCCAGGAAGGCGGAGATGAAATAAAAAGCCTCAAAGAAATCCGCCGGATCTTAAAAAAGGGCGGCGTGTTTTTGTGTTTTCATTTCCCTAATAAATACAGCTGGGTCGAAGCCGTGGCCAGACAAATCCCGTCCAAGCACCATCATCTTTACAGGTTCACTAAAAAAAATATCCTCGACTTGAACGAGGCGGCGGGATTGAACGTGGAAACGGTCCAGGCGTACGCGGTTTTACCACGGAACGAACTCGCCCGCCTGCCGGAAGGAATAAAAAACAACCCCACGTTCGTGAAGTTTTATAATCGTGCGGATCGACTTCTCCCAAAAGTGTTGCCACCGGTTTTTCAAAACTATTATTTCCGCTCTAGAAAAGAAGGTTGAGCCTGAACCCTGCACTGAGCGTGGGATGTTTTTTTGCTGACCAAATTCCATGGCACTCATTTTTCTATGGCCGGGCGTTTTTTTAGACCAGATCACATCCCCAGATGATCCTGCAAAATTTTGGAATCTTTGATTTTTGCATTGTCAGGCGCGAGTTTGAGCGCTTCGCCAAAATGTTGGGTCGCGCCCCCATGGTCGCCCAGTTTGTCGAGAGTGAGGGCCATATTATAATGCGCCTCGGCCAGGTTGGGGCCGGCTACGACAGCTTCTTCAAAGTGTTTTAAAGAAGTTTTCCAATGCCCCTCCTTATAATGCCCAACGCCTTCATTGTTTTCAGCGGCTCCAGGTTCGGTGCCCTTGGCCATGAGAGCGCCGGTGAGAAGTTTATTCCCAACTGCGGAAATGGGTTTCTCGTTTTCGGTCGATGGTTGCGATGTCGTCGCACCTTTTTCGCAACCGGTGGTGATTGCAATAATGGCGATGCCCATCAGGAAAGGGGTATAAAAAGAACTTTTCATTGCGTCTCCTTAAAGCTCAAAAAAAGTCGTGCAATTAATGAACGACCTTGTCCGCAAGCGGACGGGGTATCCTGCAAGGGTTTTTATTTAAAAACCGTGACAAGCCACGGGGTATCAAACCCACTGGTGGGAATGAAAAAAAATTCGATAACGGGTGGTATCTTTTGAGAATGAAAACTCAATCTAGGTCAGGAAACGAGTTTTGTCAACCGGGCTGTCTGACGTTCCAACGCTGGATTTTTTATACAGGAGCAGGGTGAATGAATTGTCCGTCCTGCAAACTGGAACTTAAAAAAATTTCGGCAGGGGGGTTGTCCGCATTCGTTTGCGAAGGTAGCTGTGCCGGGCTGTGGTTCGGCCGGTTTGAATTGTTGAAATTGAGCGCGCACAGCAAAGGCCAGGGCAAGCAACTGTTGCATGTCTCGCGGGCGGAAGGGGTCCGGTTTTTCCGCAACGTCGAAGCCATTTGCCCCCATTGCAAGACTTCACTTTTGTTACGGCATTTTTTCAGCCGGGAGCAGAATGTGGAAGTGTGTCAATGCCCGAAATGCGGCGGCTTCTGGGTCGATTCAGGCGAACTGGCAAGTATCGTGAAACCCACATCGGAAACGGAGGAAAAACAAAAGCAGGCGGTGGCATCTTACTTTAAAACTATATTTGATGAGCGAATCCTGAAAATGAATCTGGCCAATGAGGATATTTTCGGGTCTGCCAAATCGATCGTCAAAATTTTTTTATTTTTATGCCCGGAACAATTTCAACCTCTCAATACTTCCCTTGAGCGGGAATATTTCCGTGGTCTGTGAGAGGGGTACAGGCAAACAATCGACCTCGTGCAAATTTTCAGGTGGCAGGCGGGCCTTCAGGCTCCAGATCTTTGTTCAAAATTTTCAAAGCGCGTTCATCGAAACTCCGGGCTTTCGGATAATCACCCACGGCCTCGTAAATTCCTGCCAGAGTTTGCAGGGACACGGCCACATCGTGATGATCGGGGCCCAGGGTTCTTTCTCGAATCCGTAACACTTTTTTGGCGATGGGAAACGCGGCCTGATATTTTCCGGCATGGTAGAGAGTCATCACTTTTTGACTCAGGGAGTCGGCTGTTTCAACTTCTGCCTGACCCACACGTGGAAATGCAAAATAAAAGGCGATTATCACCGTTATCAATACGGTGATGATGATCTCAAACGAGAATACTTTAGTGGTCGGATGGTTCATGATAGATTTCCCCTTCTCCTTTTAACCTTGGAACGTGAAAACGAACACTCGGGTTTTCAATGTTTTTTAGGGATGCACATTTTTAACTGCAAAAAAATCAAACGTCAAGAACTATTTCAACTTCATTGAGTTCAGCATACCGAACATGAGTCACATGGCTATCATGCCCAGGTCACAATTGTGTTAAAATCGGATAAAGGATAAGTTATTTTTTTTAGCTCCATAACCACCTAGAGGAACCAATGGTCCGCCAACTATTTCTATTATTGAGTGTTATCGTTTTATTCGCGGGGTGTTCCTCCCCCAAACTACGGGCGGAATTGACCGTCGAAGAAGAAAACCGTTTTGTTCAAGACAAGTCTTTCTGCGATAAAAAGGCCGCTGAATCGGCCAGAGGCTTTGGTCAAGAAAGTATCACCTGGGAAAGAAAGCGGCGGGAGATCTACGATTACTGCATGGCCAACAAGGGGTGGGACAAAGACAGCCTGCTTGAGCTGGAATAAAAAGTGCGCTGAAACTAAAACCTGAGGGTTTCGATTTTTTTGAAGTGCGGGGAATCCTTAAGGAATAGCACGTCTTCCATTTTAAATTTATTGCGGCGAAGATCGAGTTTTTTGAGAGACTTCAAATTCGGTGACACCGAGAAAGATTCGACCCCCCCTCGGGTGATGGCGTTTCCATTCACCTGCAATTCTTCCAGCCCACCTAACTGGCCCGATTGGGCAATATGCCAAAACCCCAGGTCGCCCATGAATATATCCATCACCCGCAATTTTTTAAGGTGCCGAAAGTTTTTTGACCGGGACAAAACGTGAATGCCTTTTTCGGTTATGTCGTTGAGGCTGATGTTGAATTCCTCAAGCTCCTTGAATTGATCCGATTGCGCAAGCGCCAGAAACCCCAGATAAGTGATGCGGGCTTTTTCCAGATTGAGAGTCTTCAACTGGGACAGCATCGTCGACTCGGCCAATAGCACAGCGCCCTTATTGCCAACCTTATTGTCCATCAGGTTCAATGATTTCAATTGGGTCAACGCATCCGATTCGGTCAGAGCGCGTAGCCCCCGATGGTCAAATTCATTGGCGCGTAAAGACAGGGTTTCCACTTCTTTCAATTTATCCGATCGGGCCAATGCTTCCAGGTCTTTGTTGTTGAGCTTGCATTCATTGAGGTTCAACACCGACCCCGACAGATTTTTTTTCACCAACAGCCGGATCTGCATATCCTGCAAAAGGGTTTCCCCGATGCTTGTGTAGGGGTTATCGTGCATGTAAAGGGCGGTCAGGTTTGCCAGATGTTTTGACCCGGCGATGGCCTTCGCCCCTTCGTTGCCGATGGAATTGGAATCGAGAATCAGTTCCTGAACCGCGCTCAAACTCGGCGCCGTGGCGAGGGTTTTGGCGCCGTGGTTGTGAATATTGTTCCACCCCAAATTCAAATGATGCAAATGACCGAACGCGCCTGTCTGCGCCCAATCGGCCAAGGTGATGTCGCCGATCTGGTTGCGTCTCAAGTTCAATTGTTTGAGCTCGGGGTTGGCCGGGCCGTCGGGAAATTGGGTCAAGCGGGTGCGACCCACGCGGTTCATCTCCAGTGCGAGGGTTTGCAGGTTTTTCAGTGTGGATGATTTTATCAGATTGAGAGCGCCTTCGTCCCCCACCCGGTTGTTGACCAGGCTCACGGTTTGCAATTTTGTCAAATGGGGAGACCGGGCAAGCGCATTGACCCCGGCATTGCCGATTTTGTTAGCGTCCAGAATCAGAACCGTCAGGTTGGACAAAGAAGAACATTCTGCAAGCGCTTTCAGGCCCTGACTGGTCATCTCATTCCAGCTCAAATCCAGCCGGGTGACCGAGGAAAGATCCAGATTTCTGGCAAGCAGAGTGACCCCCTCATCGCCAATACGCTCATAGCGGAGGTCGAGCACGGGGTCTTTTAGTTCGACTTTTTTCCGCAGAAGGCGAACCAAGTGTAAATCGCGTTTATTTGAATCCATGGTTCAGTCGTCGGCGACAAACAAATCCGTCTTCACTGCCTGCAAAGCGCGCAAGCGATTTGAGCCTTGCATGAGCTGTAAGCCTTCAGGGTCGAGTTTGTTATATGTCAGGTTGAGGGTCGTTAAACTTGGAAGCCCTGTGGATTGGGCAAAGGCCACCATGCCGTCGTAGCCGATGCGGTTGGCATCCAGGTGCAGAACTTTCAAGCTTTTTAAATGCGTAGAGTTGGCAAAGGCTATTGCGCCCTTGTCGCCAATCCGGTTAAACGAAAGATCCAGAGTCTCCAGATTGCCAAGCGAGGATGACTGAGCAAGTGCCACAGCGCCCTCGTCACCGATCCTGTTGGTGTACAGACTCAGGTATTTTAATCCAGTCAGTTGTTTGGACTCGGCCAGGGCACGAGCGCCATCATTGCCGATCAGGTTTTCGTACAACCACAATTCATTGAGAGTTTCAAAGAGTTCGGATGCGGCCAGCTCTTCTAAGCCAATGTCTTTAATTTTGTTGGTGTGCAGGTATAATATTTCGAGGTCCGGGACCGCAAGGTTCTCGGCAAGTTCCAGAGCTTCCGGGTTGCGGATGCCTCTGCCCGAAAGATCGAGGGTCAGCCCGTCCTTGCTGATGCCTTTACGCAACCATTTACGAATGTAGGAGATATCGTCAGCCATGAATTTTCTGTTGTGGATTAAAGGTTTTCATTCTAGCGATGTCCCTTGAAAAGTAAAGAATTAAAATGCCCTAAAGAATGCTACTCTTTGGGCGCTATGAGTTCGACTGTCCCCGGAAAAGAAAAATATCGCCTGCTCGAAATTCTGCGTGGTTCTGTGAGTTTCATCCTGCTTGCGATACTTTTATCCTGCTCCGATGCCACGATCGACAACAGCCGCATCTTTCGCATGGCGGTACGCGCCGAACCGCCCACTCTGGATTGGACGCTGGCCACCGACAGCATATCGGTCAACCTGTTGACCAACCTCATGGAGGGTCTCACTCAGTATAACGCTGATCTTGAGCCCGTTCCCGCAGTCGCCGAGCGGTGGGAATTTTCCGAGCAAGGCCGGGTCATCACTTTTTATCTGCGTGACGATGTATTCTGGAGCGATGGCAAACCGGTCACAGCAAGGGACTTCGAGTATTCCTGGAAACGCCTGCTCGACCCAAAAACCGCCGCGCAATACGCTTACTTTTTATTCGACGTTGAAAACGCCGCTGAATTCAATTCCGGTAAAATCACCGATCCCTCTAAGGTCGGGGTGCGGGCCATTTCGCCGCGAGTCCTTGAAGTCCGTCTGAAAAAACCGGTGGTGTATTTTCCCAGCATCACCACATTCATGGTGACCTTCCCGCAACGGCAAGACATCGTAGAGAAATATGCAGACCAATGGACGGAGCCCGAGCACATCGTGACCAACGGCCCGTTCCTCCTCTCGGAATGGAAACACGAATACAAACTGATGTTGACAGCGAACGACCGGCATTACGAAGGACGCCCCGACATCGATCGGGTGCTGGTGTATGTGGTGGAGGAGCCGACCACCGCGTTGACCTTGTTTGAAACCGGGGAGTTGGACATTGTGGAATTGCCACCGGTCGCCATCCCGCATTATAAAAGCGACCCACAATTCACTCGCAAGCCACAACTGCGCGGTTATTATTACGGGTTCAACGTCAACAAGCCTCCTTTTGATGATGTCCGCGTTCGTCAGGCGTTTGCCCACGCCATCGACCGTTCCAGATTACCTGACATCTTAAAAGGCGGGGAAATTCCCACCGCCTCGTGGATTCCCAAAGGTATGTTCGGTTACAACCCGGACATCGGGCTAAAATTCGACCCGCAAAAAGCCCGGCATCTATTAGCCCAGGCGGGCTATTCTGGCGGAAATGGCTTTCCCGAAACTCAAGCCATGTTCAACACCGTCAACCGCAATCAGCTCATCGCCGAATTTTTGCAGGCCCAGTGGAAGCAACATCTGGGAGTCGGCATTGAGTTTGAAAGCCAGGAATGGAAAGTATTTCTCAGCCGTTTGCAAACCGACACACCGGCAATGTTCCGCCTGGGCTGGGGCGCAGACTTTCCCGACCCGGACAATTTCATGAACCTGTTCATTTCCACCAGCGGCAACAACCGTCTGGGCTGGTCCAATGCCCGTTATGACGAACTGGTAGCGCAAGGCCCCATCATCCGCGACCTGAAAAAAAGACAAGCTCTGTATGACAAAGCGCAAAAAATCTTAACCGAAACAGATGCCGCGATGATCCCGCTTTTTATTCAGGTGCAGAACATGCTCATCAAACCGCATGTCAAGGGGCTGGAAATGAATTCCATGGAACTGCTTTATATCAAAAGGATTCGTCTTGAAAAATCCAGACCCTGATAAATTGCGGAAACATTTTTGCAACTCTGTCAGCAAACGGGAATTGCCATAATGAACGAACCTGCCGCCAACAAATCTGAATACGCGGAAAAACTGGTGAAGAACTCCATCTGGTTGTTCGCCGCAGAAGGCTTTTCCAAAGTCATCGCGCTCATGACTCAGGTTTTTGCCGCCAGGTTTCTGGGGGGAGAGGGCTTCGGTATTTTCAGTTTTGCGTTCGCCGCCACCGGCACATTCATCGTTTTTATCGACACGGGCCTCGGCACCTTTTTGACCCGCGAAGTCAGCCGCCACCCGGAAAAAGCCGCCACATATCTTAAAAATGTATTTGCCCTGAAAAGGAAATTGTCTTTCGTGACCTGCCTGGTTCTGGTTGTGGCAATGTTCCTGGTTTCTCTTGAGCAGAAAAGTTTATGGGCCGCCACCGCCATCGGGTTAGCACTCATAATCAACGGCTATACGGAAATGTATCTGGCCGTGTTGCGCGCGTTTGAAAACATGCGCATCGTCTCGATTTTAATGATCGCCCATCGTGTCTTGTTTTTTGTTCTTGGGTTGATTGTATTATCAGGCGGGGGGGATGTGGTGGTGTTCTCCTTCACCTTTCTTTTCGTTGCCATCATCCTCTTGTTTTTCGCTCGCCGACAAATGGCCTTCCAACCGGACATCAAAAAAATAATCCCCGACGATCGACGAACACGGGAAATCTTCAGGCAATCGTTGCCCATTTGCGGATTCATCCTGTTCACCTATATTTATTTTCGCATCGATGCGGTGCTGGTTTTTTTTCTGCTCGGAAAACTGGAGACCGGCTGGTATTCCGCCGCGTTCAAACTGATTGAAACCCTCGCATTGCTCATCGCCAGCATCCGGTTCGGAGTGTTTCCGGTGTTGTCGAAAACTTTCAAGGAAGGGAGCGGGCATTACCAGAAGATTTGGCAGGAAACCGTCCGCTACTTACTTTTGATCAGCATCCCCATCGCCGTCGGCATAATCCTGCTGTCCACGAAAATTCTGGATCTCCTTTACGGGACCGCTTTTGAAGCCGCAGGACCGGTTTTACAGATCATGGCCCTGGGGTTTCCCTTGTTGTGCCTGAACGATCTGGCTTCCTACTTGCTGTTGTCGCAAAATAAAACCCCGAGCGTTTTGCGGATTGCCGGTTTTGCCGCGGTGTTCAACGTGGTTCTCAATATTTTCCTGATCCAAAAATGGGGCATGACGGGCGCCGCCTGGGCCATCACTCTGACTCAAGGATTGGTGTTTTTAGCCTATTACACCAAGGTGCGGGAAATTTGCGGGAGAACCGGAATGTTGGCCTTGCTCTTTCGCCCTCTACTGGCATCGGGCGCAATGGCCGGGGTGTTGATCGGCTGGGGCACTTTGCCGTTGATCCCGGCGGTGCTACTGGGGATGGCGGTTTATATCATCGCCTTGATTGTATTAAAGACGTTCAATGATTCCGATCGTCTGGTTTTTAACCGCATATTAAAACGCCCGCACCGCAGGCAAGAAAAGCCGCGCTGACGATCTCTGCGTTCACGAGCCCTCGGGAGGGGCAACCTAAAAGCCCATCGACCGTTGATTTTAGGTCCGGCGGTGTGCTGATTTTCCTGATGGATGAAAAATTCTGTGCGATATAAAACAGGGTTGGCCTCAAACCCATCGACCGTTGACTTTCGGTCCAGCGGCACGCTGGTTAAACGAGGGTTTTCTTGATCGCGGTCACAACCTGCTCGAAGT
>UOGG01000198.1_pt1 | contig 11142 bp, 8 predicted proteins | sample 1990151 | NCBI WGS metagenome assembly UOGG01 (sample SAMEA4728526, study PRJEB27164) | hydrothermal vent metagenome | biome: marine basaltic hydrothermal vent biome; feature: marine hydrothermal vent; material: mineral | place: Pacific Ocean | collected 2011-06-14/2011-07-23 | depth 1741 m | reverse complement strand
CGCGAAAGCCATCGTGTCCAAAGCCATTGGCGCGGCCCAGGCCAGAGAAGCCGCGAAAAAAGCCAAAGACTTGGTGCGTCGAAAAAGCGCGCTGGAAATCAGCGCCCTTCCCGGCAAGCTCGCGGACTGTTCCGAAAAAAAACCCGAATTGTCCGAACTCTATCTGGTCGAGGGAGATTCCGCTGGCGGGTCCGCCAAGCAAGGGCGTAACCGCAGATACCAGGCGATTCTGCCGTTACGCGGGAAAATTCTCAACGTCGAAAAAGCGCGTTACGACAAAATGCTGGCGAGCAACGAAATCCGCACCCTCATCACCGCTCTCGGCACGGGGATCGGCCAGTCCGATTTCAAAATAGAAAAACTGCGTTACCACAAAGTCATCATCATGACCGACGCCGACGTGGACGGCTCGCATATCCGCACCCTGCTCCTGACATTTTTCTTTCGGCAGATGCTGGAGCTGATCCAGAAAGGCTATCTCTATATTGCCCAGCCGCCTTTGTTCAAAGTGAAAAAAGGCAAGACCGAAAAATACATGAAGAACGAAAAATTTCTCGTGCAATATCTGGTCGAGCAGGGCACCGACAAACTCAAAGTCGAAACCGCGGATGACAGCGTTTCCCTGGAAGGCCCCGAACTGGTCCGTTTCATCAATGATTTATTCCGCTATCAGGAACGGTTTGATCAGGTGGTGAAAAACAATATTCCGGCGGGGATTCTTTCCGCATTGATCAACCTCAATGTCAGCCGGGATAATTTTAAGACGGTGGAAGCGCTGGTTGAAACCGTGGTGAAAGTATTTGATCAGTTGATCGACGCTGAAAACCGGAACAAATACAATTACCAGCAGGAATATTTCAATGTTCCGATAGAATTCAGCAATCCGGAAAACATCAACTGGAACGTAGAAAATCAGTTGAAGAAATTCCGCATCGAACTGGACAAAGACGACCCCGACCGGGTATTCGCCAAGACCTCCCACGGCAAAGATAAAATCGATTTGAACAACACCATCAAAGGCGTGCGTCTGCGCCTCGATCAAGACCCGGAAACGGGCCTGTTCAAGTTTTTCATCCAGGGGTTGAACGAAGGCCGGGAGTTCAATATTAAATTCAACACGGAGTTCATCGAGTCGGTCATCATCCAGAAAATTCTGGAAGTGTACGAGCCCATTCGTCCGTTCGATCACCCGCCCTTCCAGTTGAAAAACAACGGCGACTCTGAAGAAGCGCATTCCAAACACGCATTGCTGGACGCTATTTTGGAGAGTGCGAAAAAAGGCATGTACATCCAGCGTTATAAAGGACTGGGCGAGATGAACCCGGAACAACTCTGGGAAACCACCATGGACCCGGACAAAAGAGTTCTCCTGCAAGTACGCGCCGACGATCTGGTTTCTTCCGAAACATTGTTCACCACGTTGATGGGCGACGAGGTCGAACCCCGGCGGAAATTCATCGAGAAACACGCTTTGCAGGCAAAAAACATCGACATCTGACCAGCCCGCTTTGGGCGGAAGTAAATATGGCAACGCGATGGGCTTCGGGTGAATCAAGCACCCTCGTCTTTAAACGTTTAACAAAAAATTAAAACGAAAAAGGATAAACAGTGGCGGAATCGGTTGAGTTAATAAACATAGACGATGAAATGCACAACGCGTATATGGATTACGCCATGAGCGTCATCATCGGCCGGGCTCTGCCGGATGTCCGCGACGGCTTGAAGCCGGTGCATCGCCGCGTGTTGTTTTCCATGCACGAAGTGGGCAACGTCTGGAACAAACCTTACAAAAAGTCCGCGCGCATCGTCGGTGACGTTCTGGGTAAGTATCACCCTCATGGTGACACCGCCGTGTACGACACCATCGTGCGTCTGGCGCAGGATTTTTCCCAACGCTACCCCATAGTCGACGGGCAGGGAAATTTTGGCTCCATCGACGGAGATTCCGCCGCCGCGATGCGTTACACCGAAATCCGCATGGCGCAGGTGACCCAGGAATTACTTGGTGACCTCGACAAAGACACCGTTCGTTTCGACCCCAACTACGACGATTCCCTGAAAGAGCCATCCGTTCTGCCCGCAAGTTTCCCGCATCTGCTGGTGAACGGGTCGTCCGGAATCGCCGTCGGCATGGCGACCAACATTCCACCGCATAATCTTACTGAAATCATTTCCGCGACGATTCACCTGATCGAAAACCCCGAATGCGCGGTCAACGATCTCATCGCCATTGTTCCGGGGCCCGACTTTCCCACGCGCGGGCTGATTTACGGCACCGCCGGCATCCGTTCCGCTTACCGGACCGGACGCGGGTTGATCAAAGTCCGTGGCCGTGCGGTCATCGAGCCGATGGACAAAGGCGACCGCGAGCGCATCGTGATCAACGAACTGCCCTATCAAGTCAACAAAGCCAAACTGGTGGAAAAAATTGCCGAATTGGTGCGCGACAAACGTCTGGAAGGCATTTCCGATTTACGCGATGAATCCGACCGTGACGGCATCCGCGTGGTGGTCGAACTGAAACGCGGCACCGTGGCGCAGATCGTACTGAACACGCTCTATAAAAACACCCAGTTGCAGGAGACCTTCGGCATCATCATGCTGGCGCTGGTCAACCAGCAACCGAAAGTGCTGACCTTAAAAGAAGTGCTGGAGAATTTCATCACCTTCCGCAAGGAAGTGATCACCCGCCGGACTCAGTTCGACCTCAGAAAGGCGCGCGAACGCGAGCATATTTTTGAAGGCTTGAAAATTGCCCTCGACAATCTCGATGAAGTGGTCCGGGTGATCCGTCAGTCAGAAAACCCCCAAGTCGCCAAAGAACAACTGATGGCAAACTTCGGTCTGTCCGAGATTCAGGCCAAGGCCATCCTCGACATGCGCCTGCACCGGTTGACCGGGCTTGAGCGGCAAAAAATTATCGACGAACTTCTGGTCATTCGCGAGCTAATCAAAGAGCTGGAAAATATCCTCGCCCACGAAGAAGTCAAACTCGGCATCATCCGCGACGAACTGTCCGCGATCAAAGAAAAATATGGTGATACGCGGCGCACCGAGATCATGGAGTCGGACGATTACGACATCGACTACGAAGACATGATCGCCGACGAAGACGTGGTCGTCGTGTATTCGAGAGGCGGTTACATCAAACGCCAGAGCAGTGACAATTACAGCGCCCAGAAGCGCGGCGGCAAGGGCATCAAGGGGATGGACCTCAGAGAAGAAGACGTGGTGGAAAAACTGTTCATCGCCTCGACCTTGAGTTCTTTGCTGATCTTCACCAGCATCGGCAAGGTGCATCAGTTGAAAGTGTACCGCATTCCCGAAGTCAGCAGAATTGCCAAGGGAAAATCGGTCGCCAACCTCCTGCATTTGCAGGCGGGAGAAAAAATCACCAGCATTCTTTCGGTGCGTGAATTTGACGAAGAAAGATCCGTGGTCGTGGTGACCAAAAACGGCGTGGTCAAAAAATCGTCGCTGATGGCTTACAGCAAACCCCGGCAGGGCGGCATCATCGGCCTGACTCTGGATGACGGCGACCAGGTGATCGCCGCGGAACTGTGTAAAGAAGACAAGGAAATTTTGCTCGCGACCCACAAGGGCTATTCCATCCGTTTCAAGGCCAGCGACACCCGCTCCATCGGCAGGACAGGCCGGGGCGTGCGCGGTATCAAACTGCGGGAGGGGGACAGAGTCGTCGGCGCCGAGATCGTGGCGCCTGGCCATATGCTCCTCACCGTCACCGACCGGGGCTATGGCAAACGCACCCACCTGGAAGAATATTCCATTCAAGGGCGCGGGGGTTACGGCGTCATGACGATCCGTTGCAACGAAAAAACCGGATCGGTGATCGCCATTCATCAAGTGACCGACCACGAAGAATTGTTGATCATCACCGCGAGCGGTAACATTGTGCGGCTGAACGTCAGCGAAGTTTCGGTGATCGGGCGCAATACCCAAGGTGTTCGCCTGGTGGTGGTGGCGCAGGACAATCGCGTGGTCAGCGTGGAAAAACTGGTCGAAGTGGACAGCGTGGAAAAACTGGTCGAAGCAGATAGTGAGGAAAAACCGGCAGATTGATGACATTTTTAAGGAATGACTAGAGGGACTTCTAAAAATTGTTTTCGGCCATGGGCGGCCCTTATGAAATAAGGGCCTGTGAGTTGCCTGATATAAAAATATTGAACCATTAGAGATACCTTAGAACCCCAAGAAACCAGACTCCCCACCCCATGCTCAACACACCGGCTCATCCAGACAAAAAACGCGCACGGGTTTCAGGCTCAAAGTCGATGGCGTGTATTATCGCCACGATGGGCTTGTTGTGCTTTTTGACGGCCTGCGGCGATAATGCCTCCGACGCCTTGATTGTCAAGGCGCAGGACGAATGGGTCAAAGGCAGGAACCACAGCGCTGTGGAATTGTTCAAGGAAGTCCTGAAACAAAACCCCTCAGGGCCACGGGCGGAGGAAGCGCTTTTCCGCATGGGGGAAATTTCTCATTTCAGTCTGGGCAACAGCGCGCCTGCGATCATGTATTTTCAGGAGCTGTTGCAACTGAACAAAAAAGGAGCCTTCGCCCACGACGCACAGAAATACGTCGCCGAAATTGTGGAGTTCACTTTCAAGGATTACGAACAGGCGATCATCGAATATCAGAAACTGATCGACCGTTATGACACCGATGAGGAAAAAGGCGACGATCAATACCGCATCGCGTCGATCTATTTCAAAATGCAGAACTACGATCAGGCGTTGGCCGAATGGGAGATTTTACTGGAAGAGTACGAGGACTCCAAACGGGCGGAGGAATCTCATTTCAAGGTGGTGGAAATTCTTTACACTCTGCAAAAATGCAAGAAGGCCGGCGACTATTACGAAAGTTTTCTGGATAACTATCCCACCAGCAAGTTCAAGAACGAGCTGGAATTCATCATGGCTTCCTGCCTTGAGGAAGGCGGCAAGTTGAAAGAAGCTTACAAGCGCTTCAAACTTCTGGAAGACGGTTACCCCTACCCCGCTATTTTGAAAACCAAAATGGACGGGCTCAAGAAAAGAATGAAGAAAAAAAAGAGACGATAATGCTGGATATCAAAACCATCAGAGAAAATGTAGAAGCCGTGAAAAAACGGCTCAACCGCCGGGGGCCGGAGACGTCCAGTGGGCTTGACGATCTTCTCATCAAAGAAGAAGAGCGGCGCAAAAGCCTGAGCCAAGTGGAGGCATTGAAATCTGCCAAGAAAAAACTCTCCGCCGAGGTCGGCAAACTCAAGCAGGCAGGTGAAGACGCCGCCGTGCAAATGGAAGAAGTCAAAACCATCAACATCAGGATCAAAGACCTCGATGAAACCACACGGAATCTGGAAATACAAATAGCAGACATTATTTTAGGCATCCCCAATCTGCCGGATGACTCTATCCCCGACGGGGTGGACGAATCGGCCAACCAGTTTGTGCGCGCATGGGGCGAGAAGCCGGAATTTTCTTTCACGCCCAAGAGCCACATGGAGCTTGGCGAAAACCTGGGCCTGCTGGATTTTAAACGCGCCGCGAAAATTTCCGGCTCGCGGTTCGCAATATATAAAGGCCAGGGCGCCCAGTTGTTGCGCGCCCTCATCAATTTCATGATCGATGTGCAGACACGGGAAAATGGTTATGAAGAATTGTACCCGCCCTTTCTGGTCAACAAGGAAAGCATGCTGGGGACAGGCCAACTGCCAAAATTTGAAGAAGATCTTTTCAAACTTCGGGACGATCCGTATTATCTGATCCCGACCGCTGAAGTTCCCGTGACCAATTACCATCGCGATGAAGTGTTGAAGGAAGATGCGTTGCCGATCTGCTACACCGCGTACACGCCGTGTTTTCGCCGGGAAGCCGGATCATACGGGAAAGACACGGCGGGGTTGATCCGACAGCACCAGTTCGACAAGGTGGAGCTGGTCAAATTCGTGCACCCGGATGAGTCCGAAAGGGAGCTGGAGTCATTGGTTTTGAATGCAGAATCCATCTTGAAAAAATTGAATCTGCATTATCGGGTCGTGGTGTTGTGCGTCGGCGATCTGTCCGCGTCCGCGACGAAAACTTACGACCTCGAAGTCTGGATACCCAGCCAGAACACCTATCGGGAAATTTCATCCTGTAGCAACTTTGCCGACTATCAGGCCAGGCGGGCGAAGATCCGTTTTAAAAAAGAGGGCGAAAAACCGGCGTTTGTGCACACCTTGAACGGGTCCGGTCTGGCGGCGGGAAGATTATTTGTCGCGATTCTCGAAAATTTTCAGCAGGCGGACGGGGCCATTGCCATTCCAGAGGCGCTCGCACCCTATATGCACGGCCTCAAGACGATTGACCGGAAACAGGAATAAAAAAAAATGGGTAATGTGTTTGCGTTTTTAAGACGCAAACGGTATAAAAACCCGTCACTTGACATTTAAAGTGAAGTGGACAATTATTAGGACATTCTGAAGGAAGGAGGGATGGCCGAGTGGTTTAAGGCGGCGGTCTTGAAAACCGTTGAGCGAAAGTTCCGTGGGTTCGAATCCTACTCCCTCCGCTCTTTTTCAGAGAAGCCGGGTTTTTTTGGCTTTGCGTTCACTATGATTTTTTAATAAGCTATTACCAATCAATAAATTAGGGCATCTCAGACTGTTGTTTTAACCTGAATGCGGTCTCATTTGGGTTGAGTGGCCCTGTTTGTTTATTGGTAATTGTTTATTTTATTAGGAGAGGTGGCCGAGTTGGCTGAAGGCGCACGCCTGCTAAGTGTGTGTAGGTTAATCCCCTACCGTGGGTTCGAATCCCACCCTCTCCGCCATAATAATTGTTTGGGCAGGGAAGCGGAATTTCAGGCCGAAACTGAATACGAGACGTATCATGGTGAATTTGGTGAATTTAATGATGGGTTCTAAAAGTATTATTGGTTTTTCCGGTCTTTTACTGGTCCTGCTCTGGTCAGCCGGTTGTGGCGACACCGCCGACAAACAGCCGATAGACCCTGCCAATGCGCCGAAAGTAAGCCAGGAAGAGAGTGGCGCTGAAAAAGATTTGCTCAAACAAACGGCGGCGAGACAGCCCGAAGGTTCCGGCGGCGAGGTGAAAGACCACCCGGACGTCCAGCAAGCGGAAAAACTGCAACGCGAAGTCCGCGTCCCGGAAAATGTTGCGGGAAAATGGAAGTCGGTCAAAATCCTGATCCGCAACAAAGCCGACGACGGGAAAAATGAGCTCAAGACCGTGGCCTTAGGGTCCGGCTTTCAGATTGGCGACAGCGGATTAAAAGTGACCGTAGGCCCATTTCTGCCTAATTTTGTCATGGATCAGGGAACCTACACCTCCATGAATAATCAGGCGATCAACCCGGCGGTGCAATTGGTGGTTGAAGAAAACGGAAAAGTTTTATACAAGGGATGGACCTTTGCCAAATATCCGGAAATGTACGCATTCGAGCATGATAAATTCGCGCTGGAATTGAAAGACTATATTCCTGAGGATGTGTCCTGAGCCTGCGGGCCGGGAGTCAGGCGAGAATCAGGCAATGGACCGGGGTCGGCAGAAACTAAAGACCCTGCACAGAATTGAAACGTTAACAAGCGCCCATGGCTCAGTTGGATAGAGCGACGGTTTGCGGAACCGTAGGTCGGAGGTTCGAGTCCTCCTGGGCGCATTTTTATTTTCCTCTCCGGTAAAAAGGGGAGGGGCTTTAATTGAGTGGACAACACGGATTTGAGGAGAGGTGGCCGAGCGGTTGAAGGCGCACGCTTGGAAAGCGTGTGTAGGTTTACCCCTACCGAGGGTTCGAATCCCTCCCTCTCCGCTCCTTAGCGGAGGGCAAGTTTGCTGACGAAGAGCAGGAATTCCCTAGCTGAGGTGCTAACGTTTTCTTTTAACCGGCGACGGTTTGCTCAATGGCTGGCAATGGCCTGTCCTGTTGACAAGCTTTGTGTGAGCGGATTAAAATACGATCGCACCTTTTATATTTTGAAACAAATTTGGGCAGTTTTGTTGGGCCTCACGCAACGTGGCTTTGTGAACCCCGTCAGGTCCGGAAGGAAGCAGCGGTAGCAACTATCCATGTGTGCTGTGAGATCCCCAACAATTCTGCCTTAAAACTCTGGTTTTCTTCTCACCTCGATCAATAGAGACCCCCTCTATGGAGTTTCAGGTTTCCGCCCGAAAATGGCGCCCGCAAAAATTTGCCGAGCTGATCGGGCAGGAGCATATTGTGCAGACGCTGGTCAACGCGATTACTCTTGAGAGAGTTGCGCACGCCTATTTGTTTTCCGGCACTCGTGGCGTGGGCAAAACCACCACCGCCCGAATTTTCGCCAAAGCCTTGAACTGCCAGAACCCCCAAGCGAGCGAGCCTTGTGACGAATGCACGCATTGTGTTGAGATCAGGCAAGGCAGTAGTCTCGATGTGCAGGAAATCGACGGAGCCTCCAACAACGGCGTGGCCGAGGTGCGCGAACTCATAGAGAACATCCAGTACGCCGCATCCTCCTGCCAATACCGGGTCTACATCATCGACGAAGTGCACATGCTGTCCAAAAATGCCTTCAACGCGCTTTTGAAAACACTGGAAGAGCCGCCCGAAAAAGTCGTCTTTATTTTTGCCACCACCGAGCAGAACAAGATTCCCGAAACCATCCTGTCGCGCTGTCAGTGTTTTGAATTCAAGCCGCTCACCCATCAGCAGATCGTCCGGCAGTTGGACCTGATCGTCAAAAACGACGGCATCGAAATGGACCGGCGCAGTCTGGACGAGATCGCAAAAAACGGGTCCGGCAGTATGCGCGACGCGCAGAGCCTGCTCGACCAGGTCATTGCGTTCAGCGGCAAAAAAGTCGAGCCGGGGTCGGTGGAATCTGTACTCGGCATTGTCGGCCAAAAGGCGCTGGAAAGTTTCATCGATACCCTGATTGCAGGCGACTCCGCCGGGCTGATCGATCAGGTTCAGGAAATAGCCAATACGGGTAAAGACCTCACCACCTTCTGCCGCGACCTTGTAGGCTACACCCGCAACTTGATGATGGCTCAGGTGGCGAAAGACCCTGAAAAAATTCTCGATTCAGCCACCTCGGATTTGAAAGTTCTTAAGAAGCAGTCGAGAGCCATGGACCCCGACCAGTGGCAACAGACGTTCACCGTTTTGCAGAGAACAGAAGCCGATATGAAACGCAGTTCGATGGCTCGGGCGGTGTTTGAAATGGCATTGTTGCGTCTGCTGGGTGTGCGCCCGTGCAATAACATCGACGGCTTGATTTCGGCCATTAACGAAGCCGAAACAGAAGCCGGAACGCAAGTGCAAACGCAAACGTCTCTAAGCGCGACCCCGAAGCCGACGGCAAACCCTGAAAAAAAAACTCCCGCTGAGCCGGCACCGGAAACGAACGTTCAAAAAGCATCATCGCCTATCCCTGAAACCGAGCCGGTCGCGAGCGCGCCTCAGCCCGCAGTGGCCGTGAGTGAAGCAGAGGGCGGCGTGTCGTCTGCCGACTGGGGGCGGATAAAGCAGGAAATTTCAGGGAAAAAATCCTATTTTGCGCATTACCTGATGGTGTGCGATCTGGTCGAACTGAACGACAAGGTGATTCATTTGCGGGTCATGGACCCTTACACCAAGGAGTTGATCGAAAAAGAAGAAAATATTTCGGTCATCCGTGCCGGTGTCCAAAGCGTCTGTAAACGCGACGTTAAAGTACAGCTTTCGTTGTCGACCTCGGATGACGAGAGGCCGGCAGGCGATAACAAGGCAGAAAAAAAAACTCCAGACGGTTATAATAATAAAAGCAAGATCGCCGAATCTGAAATCATTCAGGAAGCGTTGGAAATTTTCGGCGGCGTGGTGACGCGCTAGGACGGTTCTTGGTCAAGAGACGGGTTTTCAAAGCTTTTGGGCTAGCAGACCCATCGTCACAAACGCCCATTGCAACGACGGGATATGTAAAGAGGCAAAATAATATGGACATGGACAACGATATGGGGTCGATTTTTAAACAGGCAAAGCAATTGCAATCGAAAATCGGCGACATCCAGAAAGAACTGGCCGACAAGACGGTCGAGGTGTCTACCGGCGGCGGCATGGTGAAAATCACCGCCAACGGCATCCACCAGATTCTATCGATCCGCATCGATGACGAGCTCATCAACATGCAGGACCGCGAAGTGCTGGAGGATTTGATCACCGGGGCGATGAATGAGGTGCATCGAAAAGTCAAAGAGCTGGCCCAGGAAGAAATGACCAAACTGACCGGCGGCATCAAAATCCCCGGCTTGTTTCCCGGGATGTGAGGCGTTTGCCGACCGCGTTTTCCGGAAATATAACCTGTTAAAACTTACCCGATTCATTTAAGTGAAAAGACCCCAAGCCGTTACAGACCTGGTCGATGCCTTGAAAAAACTGCCGGGAATCGGCCAGAAAACGGCTGAACGACTGTCTTTTTTTATTCTGCGCGGGCCGGAAGAACGCGCGTTCAAGCTGGCGACCGCGATAAAAAACGTCAAAGAAAAAATCATTCTTTGTTCGAATTGTCATGGCATCACCGAAAAAGACCCCTGCGATATCTGTCAGAACCCCAAGCGCAATCGGGCGCAAATATGCGTGGTGGAAGAACCTCACGACGTTTATATTCTGGAGAACATGGGTCAGTACAAGGGCCTCTACCATGTGTTGATGGGGGTCATTTCCCCGTTGGACGGAATTGGCCCGGGGGAGCTCACGATCGAGTCGTTGAAAGAAAAGATAGAAAAAGGCGGTATTGAAGAAGTGATTCTGGCGACCAACCCCAATATGGAGGGCGAGTCCACCGCCGTTTATATCGCCAAGGTCTTGAAACCCACCAAGGTCAAGGTGACGAGAATCGCGCGCGGTCTGCCCATCGGGTCGGACATTGAATACGCCGATTCGGTGACATTGATGAAATCACTGGAAGGTCGGAGCGAAATGTTGTAAACTGGACACTCAGTTTGTTTGGCAGATTGTCTGGAAATGATAGGAGTTTCACCCCGCTTTTTAAACCCCCAAAAAAATTAATCCGGTGTGGCGCAACGGTAGCGCACTCGACTGTTAATCGAGTTGTTAGAGGTTCGAATCCTCTCACCGGAGCCATATAGCGAAAAAGCCGGCCCTTGAAACGGGGTC
>UOGG01000001.1_pt1 | contig 11150 bp, 9 predicted proteins | sample 1990151 | NCBI WGS metagenome assembly UOGG01 (sample SAMEA4728526, study PRJEB27164) | hydrothermal vent metagenome | biome: marine basaltic hydrothermal vent biome; feature: marine hydrothermal vent; material: mineral | place: Pacific Ocean | collected 2011-06-14/2011-07-23 | depth 1741 m | reverse complement strand
AATGGTTTCCGCAAGCCCAAGCGCTTCTGCACGGCTCACGAACTGATAGCCGGTGGTGAAAAGTTCCGGCAGAACAAACAGATCGGCACTTTGCCCGGACAGGACACGAACCACATGCTCCCGATTTTTCGCGACTTCCCCGAACGGGGGATCATTTTGTACAAACCCTACTTTCATATCAGGCTCTTTGGTCAGATAGTGTGTGAAAAACAGGATAGTGGATAAAACGAACGGCTGACAAGAAGAAAGTTTTTCTTTTTTTTAGCCTGCCACTAAGGAGAGGAAATACAAAGGTTATTTCATCAGGCGGGACAACTGCTGGCGCATCAAATGGTCGATCAGGGTCAGGGCCACCATGGCCTCTGCAATGGGCACGGCGCGCGGGCAGATGCAGGGATCGTGACGGCCTTCCACGTTGATGGTGGCTTTTTTGCCTTTCAGGGTGACTGTTTTCTGAGTTTTATTGATGGACGAGGTGGGTTTGACCACTAGCCTCAGGACAATATTTTCTCCGTTGGATATCCCGCCCAGAATGCCGCCGGCGTGGTTGGTCTGGGTGCTGATTTTTTTCCCCTTCACAACAAACGCGTCGTTGCACTCGGAGCCGAGCATTTCAGCGGCCTCAAAACCCACGCCAATCTCCACTCCCTTAACCGCCGGGATGCACATGACGGCTTTGGCAAGATCGGCATCGAGGCGGTCGAACACAGGCTCGCCGATCCCTGCGGGAACGCCTGTTGCGATCACTTCTACAATACCGCCGACCGAGTCGCCTTTTTTGCGGATTTTCATGATGTGGGCGATCATTTTTTCGGTGATCGCTTTGTCGGGGCAACGGATGATGTTGCGTTCGATTTCGTTGAAATCTATTTTTTTGGCGCGCAGAGGACCGATCTGCCGGGTGTATCCGGTGACTTTGATTTTATGCCGCGCCAGGAGTTTTTTGGCGATGGCTCCGGCGGCGACCCGGCCCGCAGTTTCTCTGGCACTGGAACGCCCGCCACCGCGATAATCGCGCGTGCCGTATTTCATCTGGTAGGTGTAATCGGCGTGACCGGGACGGTACAGGTCTTTTATCAGTTCGTATTTTGAGGAATCGGCGTCCTGGTTTTCTATCCACAGGGCAATCGGGGTTCCCATGGTCTTACCTTTAAACACCCCGGACAGGATGCGCACCTTATCGGCTTCTTTGCGGGTCGTGGTGACTTTGCTCTGGCCGGTTTTCCGGCGGTCGAGTTCCTTCTGGATGTCCGCTTCCTTGAGAGCCAGCCCTGAGGGACAACCGTCGACGACCACACCGATGCCTTCTCCGTGGGATTCTCCCCAGGTCGCAATCTTGAATAATTTTCCGTACGTGCTTCCCGACATAATTTTTCCGGGCTAGAGGAACAGGTCGCTTGAGTGACGGCCTGAAACGGATCAGGGTAAACTAACTAATAAACTGTAGGGGTATTTAAATGGGGCAGACTTTCAGGGAGGGGGAAGTAAGTCTGCAACCGGAATGAAAGTTAAACCTGGAACTAAAAATTCCGGGACGATTGCGGTGATGCCTGAGAGTGACCAGAGGATCAGTCTCGGTCCACCAGTTCGCGCAATTCCTTGCCGGCTTTGAAAAAAGGCACCTTTTTCGCTGGAACATCGACTTTATCCCCTGATTTCGGGTTCCGCCCGACCCTGGCATTCCTTTCACGGATACGAAAACTCCCAAATCCGCGCAACTCGACCTTTTTCCCTTCACTGAGCGACTCTGTAATGCTTTGAAACACAGTGTTAACAACAACTTCGGTTTGTTTTTTGGTAAGATCGATCTGATTTGCCACCTTTTCAACCAATTCAGCTTTTGTCATCAACAAGCCCCCCCGCCCAGCGAATTAATTATTAATGGAATTGACAGGAATAAAATCTGGACGGAATTATAGCACTAAAGTCAATGAAGTCAAGCCCTTTGAATAGCTGGTTTTGGATAATTTCAGAACTGTTGATAACCCTCGTCAATAAGACGAAAATTACTACTGTATGGTCCAAAGAAATTGCAGGGAGGGATAGGTTTGAGGAGAAAGGGCCTCTGTAAGATTTTTCCTAATAGCGGACCGCATCAGCCAGTCCAAAAACGGAACCCCTTCTTCTTCCTGAACGATTTGTGGGGAGCCTTGGATGCCCGCCTGGGTGGTGAGCAAATCGATGGCGGCCTGCAAGCCGCCTAAATGGTCGACCATTTTCAAGTCAAAGGCCTGGCGCCCGGTGTACACGCGTCCGTCAGCCAACCGCCCCACAACCTCGGTGGACAAGTTCCTGCCCTTTGCCACGTCTTCCACAAATTGCTGGTGCACATCGTCCACCAGGTTTTGCAGTAGCTTGCGTTCTTCTTTGGAAATCGACCTTACGGGCGAACCCGCATCTTTGAACGCGCCGCTTTTAATCACTTCCGGGCGAATGCCGATTTTTTCTATCAGTTCCTGAATATTGGAAAACGCCATGATCACGCCGATGCTTCCGGTCAGGGTTCCGGGGTTGGCGAAGATCGTGTCTGCGGCGCTGGCGATGTAATATCCGCCGGAGGCCGCGACACTGCCCAAGGACGCGTAGATCTTCTTGGCATCCTCTTCTCGAATGCGGGCAACGGCGTTGTAAATTTCCTGGGAAGGCCCGACTGCCCCCCCAGGGGAATCGATCCTGACAATGATCCCTTTTACTTTCGGGTCGTGCTGAAATTTCCGCAGTTGCCGAACCGTTTCCCGCGACTGGGTAATCATCCCCTGAATTTCCACAACGGCGATCTGGTTGTCGGATTCCAGAAGTCCGTCGGAAAACAAAGACCCGATGACAGAGGAAAGAATCATGAACAAAAATATTCCGCCCATGATGAGCAAAAAAGTTTTGCCAAACGATCTTTTCCTTTTTAGCGGTCTATTGGTTTCCATGGTTTCCATAAAAATTATGCGCTCGCATCGTCATCCTTGAAGTTATCGAACGCCGCCTGTTCTTTTTCGATTTCCTCAACGCCCAGGTTTTCTTCATAGGCTTTGATGCTCAACGCGATTTTTTTACTGTTGGTGTCCACTTTGATGACCTTGGCTTTGATGGTGTCTTCCAGTTTCACCACCTGTTCGGGGTTGGAAACTTTTTGCGCGCTCAACTGGGAAACATGAATCAACCCTTCCAGCCCGTCGCCAAACTCGGCAAACGCGCCAAACCCGGTCACTTTGATGATCGTTCCCTCAACTTCGGTGCCGATGGGATAGTTTTTCGCGATGTCATCCCAAGGGTCGGGTTGCAACTGTTTGACACCCAGAGAAATCCGGCAGTTGTCTTTGTCGATACTGAGGACCACGGCTTTGAGCATGTCTTTTTTGCGCAACAGTTCGGACGGATGTTTGATTTTTTTCCAACTGAGGTCGGAGATGTGAATCAAACCGTCCACGCCGTCTTCGAGTTCAATGAATGCGCCAAAATCGGTCAGGTTTCTCACCGTTCCTTCGACCTCGGTGCCGATGGGATATCTCTCATCAATGCCTTCCCAGGGGTTGGACTCGATCTGCTTCATGCCGAGGGAGATGCGCTTTCTTTCTTTATCCAGGGTGAGCACCACAGCTTCGACTTCGTCGTTCAGGGCCACCATTTTGCTCGGGTGTTTGACGTGCCGGCTCCAGCTCATCTCTGAGATATGGACGAGGCCTTCGATGCCTTTTTCCAGCTCGACGAAAACACCGTAATTGGTGATGCTGACCACTTTCCCGGTGATTCGGGTGTCGACCGGAAACTTGGACTCGACCTCGACCCACGGGTCGGGAGTGATTTGTTTAAGACCTAGTGAGACTCTTTCTTTTTCTTTATCGTATTTCAGGACCATCACCTTGACCATGTCGCCGATGGCAAACATTTCCGACGGATGGTTGACCCGCCCCCAGGACATATCGGTGATGTGCAGTAAGCCGTCCATGCCGCCAAGATCGATGAACACGCCATACTCGGTGATGTTCTTGACGATACCCTCGATGAGGTTTCCTTCCTGCATCTGCTCGAGAGTGCCTTCTCTGAGTTGCTTGCGTTGCTCCTCAAGAAGAATTCTGCGCGAGAGAACAATGTTCCCGCGTTTTTTATTCATCTTGATGATTTTCATTTTGAAGGTTTCGCCAATCAGTTTTTCCAGATTGCGGATAGGACGCAGGTCGATCTGGGAACCGGGAAGAAACGCGCGCAAACCAATGTCAACGGTCAGGCCGCCTTTGGCTTTGGCCACCACGACCCCTTCGATGATTTCATCGGCTTCATAAGTTTCCACCAGATTGTCCCAGATTTTGATCTTGATGGCTTTGTCCTTGGACAAGACCACGTTGCCGTCATTGTCTTCCACACGTTCCAGATAAACCTCAACTTCATCGCCGACTGAAAGGCTTTTTCCGTAGTCGGGAAACTCCCGCATGGCAATGACTCCTTCGGATTTAAACCCGACGTCCACCACAATATTGTCTTTGCTCATGGAAATGATTTTTCCATTGATGATCTGGCCTTCCTTGAACTGGCCGAGACTGTCATTGAAGTAGGCTTCCATTTCATCGTAGGCGACCTGATCTTCCGGGGCCAAAGACTCTTGAACTTCAAGGTCATTGCTGTCCATTTCAGCTAATAATGCCGCATCTATTTTCATGATCTGATTACTCTCACTTTCTGTTTATAATTTTTGTATGCAATTGTTCAATCGATTCCAGTATTTGTTCAACGACTTCTTCTAGTTTGAAATTTGTAGTGTCTATATAAATGGCGTCTTTCGCTTGTATCAGGGGAGAAACCTCACGGTTTCGGTCTTTTTCATCACGTTGCCTGATCTGCTCGATGATGGTGTCGACATCGACTTCCTGATGTTTCGCCTGCAATTCCTGAAAACGGCGCTTGCCCCTTTCCTCAGGAGTCGCGTCCAGAAAAAATTTTCTTTCCGCCTGGGGAAACACCACCGTGCCAATGTCGCGCCCTTCCATGACAATGGAGCCGGTCTTTTCCATGTCTCTCTGTTTGGCGACCAGAATTTCCCGGACTTCCCCTAAGGAAGCGACGATGGCGGCGTCCTGATCCACTTGTTCACTGCGCAATAGAGACGTCACATCCTCCCCGTCGAGCACAATGGCTTGGCCCGAGGCACCGGGAATAAATTCTATGTTCTGCTTGCGAGCCACCTCGGCAACCTGCCCTTCATCGCCAAGGTCCCGGTTCAATTGCCGCGCTTTCAAGGCCACGGCCCGGTACATGGCCCCGGTATTGACATGCCTGAACTGCAATTTTTGCGCGATGATTTTCGCCACCGAACTTTTCCCGCTTCCGGCGGGCCCATCAATTGCTATGATCATTTACGTTTCACGACAGGTTCAAGCGATATTTTTTCGCTGTCTCAAAAGTTTGCTCCAGCAACTGGCTGTCGTCGTTTTCGATCAGGTTACGCACCTGCTGAAGAGTCCCCTGAAATTTATCGATCAGATTCAACACCGGTTTTTTATTGGCAAGACAAATGTCCCGCCACATCACCGGGTCGCTCGAGGCGATGCGGGTGATGTCTTTTAGCCCCTTGCCGGAAAAAGCCGTGATTTCATCGTGGTTTTTTGTTGAAATTCCGCCGATGGTGTTCATCAATACATAAGCGATCACATGCGGCAGGTGACTGACCGCGCCAAAAATAAGGTCGTGCTCTTCTACGTCCATGGTGATGACCTGCATCCCCACTTGTTCCCACAGTTCCGTTATTTTCTTGAGCGCATCCAAATTGGTCTTTTGAGTGGGCGTGACAATGCATTTTTCATCCTGAAACAAATCCGGCCGCGAAGCCTCAAAACCGGTCTTTTCGCCGCCGGCGATCGGATGCGAGCCGACAAAATAAGTGCCGTCCGGCATCAACGCCTGGATCTCCCCCACCAGTGGTTTTTTGACCGACCCCACATCGGTGACCAGACAACCGGGCTTTAAAAAAGAAACCATTTCCCGGACCAGAGACGTCATGACACTCACCGGAGAACACAGCACAACCACATCGGCATCGGCAACCGCCGCCTGCAAGTCGGTCTCGTATTCGTCGATGATGTTCAGGCTTTTGGCTTTTTCCAGCTTTGCCTGACTGCGCCCGAAACCGACGACTTTGTCGGCAAGCGAGCGACACTTTGCAACCTTGGCCAGCGAACCGCCCAGAAGCCCCACACCCACAATGGTGATTTGCCTGAATAGACTCATATCTTGCTTCTCGCCTCCGGGAAAGACCCCAACACCTTCAGGAACATACTTTTCTTGCGCAGGCTGTCGATCACCCGGGCGATATTCGTGTCGTCGACATGGCCTTCAAAGTCCAGATAAAACAGATATTCCCAGGACCTGTTCCGAAGCGGTCGGGATTGAATTTTTGTCAGGTTGATTTCGTTGCGCGCGAATATCTGCAACGATTGCAGAAGAGAACCCGCTTCGTCTTTGATGGAAAATAAAATAGCGGTTTTATTGTGCCGGGCCTTCTTGGCTTTTTCCTTGCCGATGACTAAAAAGCGGGTGTGATTGTCCGAACGGTCCTGAATTTTTTGCGCGAGAACATTCAACCCGTTCACCTGGGCCGCCAGAAAACCGGCAATGGCCGCCGATTTCTTTTCGCCCTTGACCTGTTGAGCCGCATTCGCAGTGCTCGAAACCGGAACCTGCTCGACACCGGGCAAATGCCGGTTCAACCAGTTTCGGCTCTGAGCCAGGGCTTGCGGGTGCGAATAAACCACCTCGACCTGCTTCATGTCTTTGGCTTTGGACATCAGACACAGCAAAACTTCCAGCTTGAGTTCGTCGCAGATCAGCAGGGGCGAATCGACGAAGCAGTCTAACGTCAGGTTGATGACACCCTCGGTGGAATTTTCCACCGGCACGATGCCGTAAGCGCAGTTGCCCTGCTCGACTTCTGAGAAAATGATTTCGATGCTACTGAAAGGGGACAAGACGGCGGAATGGCCGAATTGTTTGATCGCCGCCTGATGGCTGAAGGTGGTCTCCGGGCCTAAATAGGCTATTTTAAGGGGCTTTTCGAGGGCGAGGGTGGCGGAAAAAATTTCCCGAAACACCGTTTCAATAGATTCGTCAGGAAACGGGCCGCTGTTGGCGTCGGTCACCCGCTTGATGATATCGCGCTCCCGGTGGGGAACATGAAAATGCCCGGCCTGGCTTTTTTTGAATTTCTCTTTGCCAATGCTGACCGCAAGCGCGGCACGCCGGTTGATCAGCTTCAACAGCTGATCGTCAATTTTGTCTATTTTTTCGCGTAGATCTTTAATATCAGGCAATGCATGATACCGCCTTCCGTTGGATTTTCGAAAAACCTAGGGGATCTCGAATGGAAGTGTAGGATAATGCCACAGTCGGAGCTTGAATAGCAAATATATTTTAATTGAGGAGAGAGACAACATGGTGCTACTGGAATTCAGCATGACCCCGCTGGACAAGGGGATAAGCGTCAGCGACTACGTCAGCCGGTCGCTCAAAATCATCGACGACAGCGGCGTGGATTATCGCTTGAACCCGATGGGGACGGTTTTAGAAGGCGAATGGGACGAAGTCATGGCCGTGGTCAAACAGTGCTACGACAAAATGAGCACCGATTGCAAACGCATCACCTGCTCGATCAAGATCGATCATCGCGATGGCCCAAAGGGCCGGCTGGAGTCCAAAATCGCTTCCATCGAAGCGAAACTGGGGAAGTCAGTAAGGAAGTGATTTAAGGGCAAACGGGAAGGGTTTTGCAAATTGGCAATTTTTTCCATAATTATTCGATCAGCTAGAACCTGTAGTTAAATTATTTGAAAACACCTGATGGTTGGTTTGATGAGAGGGAATCATTTTATCGTCATTGCGAGGAGCGTTAGCGACGAAGCAAACCAGAGACTCTGGGTCTACCCCTGCGGGGCACGAAAGCTTAGGAAGCTTATCACGGCCCGCCGCTTTCAGCGGCTCGCGATGACGGGTAAGACGGTTTCGGGAAGAAGATTAGACAAGGTTTTCCATATTATTTTTCGCAAGAATTGATTTTATTTGATTAAAAAAACTAGTTATGAATTTTATTGGAAAAATATTCATCTAAGAAAACCCCTATTAAAAAAAATGTTCCCTCGATTTTCAACCCTCCACCCTCATCAATTCCTTGCGGATGTAATGCACCACCGCGTGAATTTCTTCTGTGGTCAGAACATCTTTCCACGGCATCATGGCGGTTTTTGGGCGGCCGTTGGTGGCGGAGGCGATCATGCGTTTTTGGGTGAGCTGTTTTTTCGATTGTTCGGATGTGAAATTTTTAGGCGGCGGGTTGAGCGCGTTGGCGGCGAAGCTTTTGCCGTCGCCTTTGATACCGTGACACACCTTGCACCTCTCCTGATAGATGCGCTTGCCCATTGCAATATCGGGGTGCGGCGCGTCATGCGAAGCTGTCACCAACCACACGGGTAACAGTAAAATTCCTGCAAGAAAATTAATCATTTATAGATGCAAGCTCCTTAAATCTGGAGAACTTTTCATAACAGCAAAAAAACAAAACCCTTGTTACCGCAGAGACGCGAAGATCGAATACCACAGCCACGCCGCTTTGCGGCTCGCGATGACGGGTAGGTTAGGCTCAGGTTAATTCCATGAAGATTCTTGGGTTATGCAAAAGTTACCATAATAAGTCAGGCTATGTCTTCCAACCGTTCGACCAAAAGGATCTGCACTAGCTGTTCTTTAATCTGGCTGATCAACCGGGGAAGCACGATTTTTTTGCCGTTGAGGGAGACATCAAAAACGTCGATGCCGCGATCGCCCCGGATCGATATTTTGGCGTGATGTACCTGAACGCCCATATCGGCGAATATTTTTGCGATCTTGAACAGCATGCCGATGTGGTCCCGCGCTTCGACTCTGATCTCAGTGAACGGCGTTTTAAGTGTATTGTTCACTTTGATTTTTGGAATGATGGCTGTCATTGAGTTTTTGGCGGTCACAAAGCGGGTGCGGGTCTTGAGCAGGGTTTTCAGATCCATTTCCCCGGCAAAAACTTTCCCTAAATTTTTCTTGACGCTTTTCCACACTTCCAGATTGATCGGGTCTTCTTTGGTTTCCACCACCTGAACGGTGATGATGACGATCCCGTCTTTTTTCAAATAAATCCGGGCATCCCGAATGCTCAGGCTTTTTGCGGTCAGTGTCCCCACCAGTTTTTTAAACGCCTCCAGTTTTGCAAGACAGCACAAGGTCACGCTGTGAAACTCGCCTGCGTCGTTGTACTCGTGGTGCAAGATATAGGGCTTTTCCTTGAGCGACCGGATGAGCCTGAGGTGCAACGCCACTTCGGCGGACGAAGCGGAGAGCAGGTAATCGTCTGGAAGCTGATTCAGGTGTTGTTCAATTTCAGCAACCGGAACTTCCTGTTTGAGTGTGTTTAAAACTTCGTCACGGGTGGTTGCTGATTTTTCATTCAGGGACTCCGGTCTTTTTAAATACGCCAGAGTGTTTTGAAAAAGGTCGGACAGCAAAACATTTTTCCATGCGGTCCAGGTTCCAGGTGCTACGGCTCTCAGCTCTGCATAGCTCATGAGGTACAACAGTTCTAAACCTTCCTCACTGCCGGCTTTCCGGGCGAAACTCTGGATAACCGCCGGTTGCTGAATGTCCTGATGCAACGCGGTTTCGATCATTTCATTCTGGTTTTCGATCAGAAAACTCACTTGGCGCAATCGCCTTGGAATCAGACGGAATCTTTCGGCTATGCCGGACAAAATCGCGATCTGATTGCTCCTCGTTTGCGAGCCGTGGTCCTTGCCGATGGACATCAGGAGAAAGGCGAATTTGAGCAGGAATTGTTCCGGCAGTTTCTGATAAATTTCAGCCAGCTCCTCGGTGTCGGTTCCGCCGGAATCTGCCAGTTGTTCCAGAAATCGAATCATCCGCATCGAATGTTCGTCGGCTGTGTAGCGATGATAAAAGTCATAATTGACCATGCAATGCGCCTTGCCAAATTCCGGGAGTAACTGCCCCAGTATTTCGGACTCGTGCAGGAGGCGCAGGCTCTTGACCGACTGTGAGTTTTTGAGAATGGAAAAGAGAAATTCCTTTATCACCGCGCCCTGGGCTTTGATAAATTCTGCATCGAGCAGATGCTTGTACCGCCGGATATGTCTTTTCAACTGGACGTCGGGTTTGAGGCCATTTTCCATGCACAGGGAAAATAGTTTGAAGAGCAGGGTTTTGTCGTTTTGAAAGATTTCCTCAGCGTCCCCTTCCATCGCCAGGGCTGAGTCTTTGGCGATGAACCCGTTTCCCAATGACTTCTGGGTGAAGCTTTGCAGTGCCGACTGCAAACGGGTTTTTCTTTGCCGGCACAACTCGAAAATGGTCTGCGACGATTTAAAAACATTGGTGGCGTGGAGAAAATAGTCACGCATGAAATTTTCTGGCCCGGCGGTTTCAGTTTCGCCTGTGTAACCGAGATTACTGGCGAGAACTTTCTGGATATCCAGACGGAGTACATCGGTTTTTTTCCCCGTCAGGTAATGCAATTCATTGCGTACTCTTAGAACAAAGTTGACCGATTCATAGAGGTCATTTATTTCCTTGAGTGAGATCATGTCGTTTGTGCCGATTTCCCGCAGGGAAAGCCCGCCAAAGCGAACCGCGGTCGCCCACAGGGCCGTGTGGTAGTCCCGCAATCCGCCAAGCCCATCCTTGACGTTGGGTTCCCGGGCGCACATCAGCCCCTCGTCTGTTCCGTAGCGGTCGTACTTCTCTTTTAATTTTGACTGCAAAAAGGTTTTGGTATTTTTTCTAAGAACATTGTTGTCGAAGGAGTGGTTGAATTTTTCGTAGATGCCTTTATCGCCGATTAAAAACCGCGTCTCGATCATGGAGGTCTTGATGGTCATGTCTTCTTTCGCCAACTGCACGCATTCTTTGACGGTGCGGCAACTGTGGCCGATTTCCAATCCGATGCCCCAAAAAATGGAAATGAGGTCCTGGATGAATTCGTCGGTGGTTTTCTTAAATTTTTCGGGCCTTAGAAAAAGCAGGTCAATGTCGGAGAAGGGGTTCATCTCGCCCCTGCCGTATCCGCCGACGGCGACGAGCGCAAATTCTTCGAGGATCTTTTCCCCGGAATACGGTTTGAGGGGGATGAGTGC
>UOGG01000243.1_pt1 | contig 11277 bp, 10 predicted proteins | sample 1990151 | NCBI WGS metagenome assembly UOGG01 (sample SAMEA4728526, study PRJEB27164) | hydrothermal vent metagenome | biome: marine basaltic hydrothermal vent biome; feature: marine hydrothermal vent; material: mineral | place: Pacific Ocean | collected 2011-06-14/2011-07-23 | depth 1741 m | reverse complement strand
TATGATGAGGGCTGGGATGATCCAGTTAACGACAGAGGGAATCATCAGGTAGGCAAATTGCATGGTTTCTACTTTCCCGGATGTCCAGACCATCAGGGTGGTGATGTCGCCAAACGGGCTCCAGGCGCCTCCTGCGTTGGCGGCGACGATGATGTTGACAAAAGCCGGGACGATGAATTTGGCATTGCCTCCGCTGACAGCCAATGCCACGGTGGACATTAGCAAGGCGCTGGTCAAATTGTCCGCCAGGGGTGAAAGGAAAAAGGTGATCAGCCCGGTGGCCCAGAATAATTTTTTAAACCCCAATCCTTTTCTAAGTAACCAGGAGCGTAGCGCCTGGAAAACGTTTCGTTCGTCCAGGGTATTGATATATGTCATTGCCGACAGGAGGAAGAAAAACAATTCTGCAATTTCGGCAATCAGTTCTTTGAGATGCTCGTGGGCCTGCCCTCCCGATGGATTCTGGGATTCGTATATCCCTATTAATGCCCACATGAAACAGCCGATGAAAATGACCGGCTTGGATTTTCGCATGTGGATTTTTTCTTCAAAAATTACCAGGGTATAGGCAAATATAAAACAAATAAGCGCCAAATATCCAACCCAGGCTGTTGTCATAGTGTGCATATCGAAGTCCTTAAATTGACTGTTTTGGTTAAACTTGTATTATTTGCAATGTGGTGGAGCTATTTTCTATCCCAAAAATCTGAAGAGGGATGTTTTTCTTGTCTGGAAAATAACAGAATATGTCTTTATATTACAATATTATAGGGGATATTGCTAAGGGAATTGTCCGGGGAAATAAGTTTTAACGTCTCAAAATCTTTCGGATTGACGAAAAACTGCTCAATATTGCTGAATTTACGCATATTATTTGTTTTTTGGGATTGCCCCGATTATTTATTAAAATATTGGAACAGGGAAATTATGTTGAATATTCGAGCGTAACTTGCTCTTCAATAGCAGGTTGCTGAAAAACTATTTTTGCTACCCGTAACTGTCACACTGAGCCTGCCGAAGTGTGAAAACAGCCCTTATTATCAAGGTCATACTTCGACAGGTGACAACAATGGAAACTCTCGTGCTTGAGACTTTTTCAGCAACCTGATAGTGGGTAGTTTTTCAGAACAATTGAGTTTGGCGAACAGCGGTTGATTCCCACCAGTGGGTTTGATATCCCGTGGCTTGTCACGGCTTTTAAATAAAACCCCTTGCAGGATACCCCGTCCGCTTGCGGACAAGGTCGTTCATTAAAAAATCCTGCTTCCGGCTGTTTTTGAACTCACCGGTATTGTAGCCATTGCCACAGCTCTTCCCCTGTAATGCCTTGAGCAAGGGGCTTTGGGCAGGACGTGATCGGAAACGGAAAATATTTAAATGTCACGGTATGAAAGTGGTTGCCCCAGGGAGCGACAAGTTGCGCATAACCTCCAAAAAAATAACAACTTCTATGTCCAATCCGATATAACGAATAAGATTGACTGTGGGACAATTTATGATATTCTTTGCCCTATCGAGGAGGTTAGTTTGTACGGAAAACTCAACAGGTATCTGGAATTTTAAAAGAAATCAATGGTTCATTGACTGGTTTTGATTTAGCCCAATATCTTTCCGAAGGCAAGAAGTTCATAGATGATTCCTTTCAGGAATATATGCCCCGGAAAAATAGCTATCCCGAAAGTATCCACTCAGCGATGGATTACAGTATGACGGCTGGCGGAAAGAGATTGCGCCCCATACTGGTGATTGCGGCGGCTGAGGCCATAGGCGGAAACCGGCAGACGGTTCTGCCTTTTGCGGTTGCCGCTGAATTGATTCATACTTATACCCTGATTCACGATGATCTTCCCGCGCTGGACGATGACGATTTTCGCCGTGGGAAACCGACCAGTCATAAAGTTTACGGAGAGGCAATTGCTATTCTGGCGGGGGATGCCTTACTGACCCAGGCGTTTATCCTGATGACGAACACTGCTTTGCTGGACGGCATCTCAGTAAAAGATGCTATGCAAGCCACCCATGACATGGCCCAGGCAATTGGTACCGCAGGCATGATCGGGGGGCAGGTGGTGGATATTGAGTCGGAAGGGAAACCTGTAAGCCCTGAAGACCTTGAATATATACATATTTATAAAACAGGTCACCTGATTCGGGCCTGTGTACGTGGAGGTGCAAAATTGAGCGGCGCGACGGACGCTCAATTCTCTGCTTTGTCGCGCTACGGAGCGCATATCGGCTTGGCTTTTCAGATCATTGACGATATTCTGGACATCACTGCGGATCAGGAAAAGTTAGGAAAAGACGTCGGAAGCGACATAGATAAAGAAAAAGCCACTTACCCAGCTCTTTATGGGATCGATGAGTCGAAAAAGAAGGCGGAAGAACTGATAGAAGAAAGTATTGCCTGTCTGGAGCCATTTGATGACCGAGCAGACCCCCTCAGGGAAATCGCCCGGTTTTTTGTCCAACGTACATTTTAACGGGTAAGCTTATGCATAAGCTTTTAAGCCAAATAAAAGGCCCTCAGGATTTAAAAAAACTAGCACCTGAGGATTTGCCTGAACTTGCTAAAGAGGTTCGAGACGCTCTTTTGCAGGTCATTTCTCAAAACGGAGGCCATCTTTCCTCCAATATGGGCGTGGTCGAACTGACTCTGGCGATGCACTATGTGTTTGAGAGCCCAAAGGATAAATTTGTCTGGGATGTCGGGCATCAATCTTATGTGCACAAGCTGTTGACGGGACGGTACGAAAATTTTCATACTCTGCGCAAACAGGATGGTCTGTGCGGGTTTACGAAACGTGAGGAAAGCGTCCACGATCATTGGAATTGCGGCCACGGCGGGACTTCTATTTCTGCCGCTCTGGCGTTTGCGCAGGCAAGAGATTTTAAAAAGGGAAACAATAAAGTCCTGGCGGTCATTGGCGATGGGTCACTGACTGCCGGAATGGCGTTTGAGGGTTTGAACCACACCGGGCATATAAAAAACGACATGATCGTTGTCTTGAACGATAATGAAATGTCCATCTCGCAAAATGTGGGCGGGATGTCGGCCCATTTGAGCAAGATCCTCACGGGTCAGGTCATGACCAAAATAAAATCCGAGATCGACGAGCTTCTTCTTGCCATACCCGGATTCGGAAAAGATATTTCCCGTTATGCCCACAAATTAGATGAAGCGATCAAAGGCGTGTTCATTCCCGGTCGATTGTTTGAGGATCTGGGCTTTCGTTATGTGGGTCCGGTAGACGGTCACGATGTCCACGGAATGATCGAAACATTTGAAAATATCAAAGATCTCAAGGGGCCGACCTTGTTGCATGTGGTGACCCGAAAAGGCAAAGGATATGAAGTCGCAGAAGAAAAAGCCGATGTGTGGCACGGAGCCAAACCTTTTGACATTGCCACCGGGCAGTTTGTTAAAAAGAAAGCCAACCCGGCTTACACGACAGTATTCGCAGACGCATTGATTGAGCTTGCTGGAAAGGATGAAAAAATCATCGGCATCACAGCGGCCATGCCCGATGGCACCGGGATCAGCAAATTTCAGAAAGCATTCCCGGACCGAACCTTCGATTGCGGGATGGCGGAGCAACATGCGGTGGCCTTTGGCGGTGCGCTTTCCATCGAAGGGTTCAAGCCCGTTTTGGCTATTTACTCGACTTTTCTGCAACGTGGTTACGATCAGGTGGCGCACGACATTTGTCTGATGAATCTTCCTGTCACCTTTGCGATGGACCGGGCGGGCATTGTTGGTGAAGACGGTGCGACCCATCAGGGATTGTACGACATTGCGTTCTTAAGAACTTTGCCCAATATGGTGGTCATGGCTCCCAAGGATGAGAACGAATTGCGGCACATGCTCAAAACCTGTATCGACCATCCGGGACCGGCGGCTTTGCGGTATCCACGCGGGTCGGGGCTGGGTATTGACCTGGACCCTGAGATCAAGGCGCTTGAGATCGGCAAGGGAGAAGTCCTCAAGGAAGGGTCGGACGTGGTGCTTTTTGCCTACGGCCACATGGTTCCACCCGCTATGGAAGCCGCGCAAATGCTTGAAAATGACGGCATCAGCGTGGCTGTGATCAACGCCCGCTTTGCCAAACCAGTGGATAAGTCCCTGGTTGCCAAATACGCGGATATTACAAAATGTTTCGTCACTCTTGAGGAGCATTCTCTGGAGGGTGGGTTCGGATCGGCAATTCTGGAGACGTTGCAAGATGAGGACGTGACTCCCGGAGTTCAGACCAAATGCATCGGTCTTGGAGACATGGTTCTCGAACACGGCTCTGTCACCGGCCAGCGTAAAACGCTCAAGCTGGACCCCCAGGGGATCTATGAAACGGTTATTCAGCATTACGCGCGCGTGATGGGTGTGTTGCCCGTAGCCGGCAAGGGCAAAAAACTGTTTGTGGGCAATGGAAAAAACGGTTTCATCAGCAAAGTCAAGAAAGGCCCTGTCAAAATCAAGCAATCTGTGAATGGCTAGAATTTCTCAAGTAAAGCGTGCTACCCGGGAAACGGAAATTGAGGTCGAACTCAATATCGACGGGACCGGTGCGCACGATATCCAGACGTCTATCCCCTTTCTCGATCACATGCTTTCCCAGCTGGCTCGTCACGGATATTTTGATCTTAAAATTCGCGCCAAAGGCGACATCGAAATAGATTACCACCACACGGTGGAGGACATGGGCATTGCCCTGGGAGAAGCATTCAGCAAGGCGATGGGCGATAAAAGAGGCATCCGCCGGTTTGCTCAGGCATCTGTACCATTGAATGAAGCGCTGGCACATTGCGTGGTCGACATCGCGGGTCGCGCGTTTTTTGTATTCAATGTAAAACTTCCGAAATCCAAGATCGGCCAGTTTGATGTCGAACTGGTGCCGGAATTCTTCCAGGCTTTTTCTGCCAACAGCGGCATCACCCTGCACTTCAACGCCGAATACTGGACCAACCTGCACCACATCATCGAAGCCATGTTCAAGTCGTTCGCTCGCGCTCTGGACCAGGCCAGTACCCTCGACTCCAGATCCAGTGAGGTTCCATCCACAAAAGGCACGCTTTAAGAGGGCTTAAAAAATTGATATTTTTTGGCTTTTGCAATCGCCAACCCGTTAATTTGAAGGGTTGGCTCTTCAAGTTGAATTTTTCGAGGTGCCCTTAAATGATCGCCGTCATTGATTACGGCATGGGCAACCTGCGGTCGGTTCAAAAAGCTCTGGAAATAGTCGGCGCCCGGGCGGTGGTCACCCGTAACCCTGTGGACATTTTATCCGCATCGGCTGTTGTTCTCCCCGGCGTGGGGGCCTTCAAGGATTGCATGGCCAACCTGCATCAATTCGGCCTTGTAGACGTGGTTCACAAATCCATTCAAAGCGGAAAACCTTTTCTGGGGATCTGTCTCGGTCTGCAATTATTGTTTCATCAGAGCCAGGAATTTGGCCAGGTTCCAGGTTTGGAGATTTTGCCCGGCGACGTTGTGGGCTTTGCCGATAAAATGTCAAACAAGGCATCCGACCCCACCCTCAAGATTCCCCACATGGGGTGGAACACCGTGCAAGTGCAGAAAAGCAACCCTCTCTTTAAATCGATTCCCGATAATTCCTATTTTTACTTTGTCCATTCTTATTTTGTGGTTCCTGAACGGTCTGAAGATATCGCCACCACCACAGATTATGGGATCGAGTTTGTGTCCAGCGTCCACCACGAAAATATTTATGCTTTTCAATTCCATCCTGAAAAGAGCCAAAAACTGGGTCTGACCCTCCTGAAAAATTTTTCAGAACTCCAGTAACGCACTCATCTTTCAAAGAGAGATGTCGCAGGGCTTTGCGATTGCTTTGCCTTGGGGTATGCTGTGTTCATCTTGATCACTTTTATCAGATGGATCGCCTGATTGAATTCGCCAGAACCAATACAAACCCCGAATTACCTTCGCGGTATTTTATTCGTAATAGTCACAACCCTGCTGTGGGGTTTTTTGCCCATCATCCTGAAAATTGGCTTGAACGAATTTTCATCTGGAACCATCGCCTGGTTTCGATTCTTTTTCGCGTTTATTGTCCTTTTCCTCATCCTTTCCATTAAAGGGTCGCAACCGTCCCGATTTTTAAAAACTCCCCCCAGGCTGGGAGTTATGGCAGGCGTGTCGCTTGCGGTCAATTATTTCGGGATGACCGAGAGCGTGCATCTCAGCAGTCCCGCTAACGCGGCGATTCTCATTCAGCTCGCACCAGTCATGCTGGTCATTGTGGGAGTGGCATTTTTTAAAGAACGGGTGAACCGGCAACAATTTATCGGGTTTGTCATTGCGGCGGCAGGGTTTTCTATTTTTTATCAGGATCAACTGGGGAATGTGAAAGATATCGGGCTTTATTCCTCAGCCACGACTCATGTCGTATTAGCCGCTGTGGTGTGGGTGGTCTATATTGCCTGCCAGAAGATTCTCAGCCGGACCTACAGCGCGCAAAAGCTGAACCTGCTGGTTTATGGAGTGGCGGCTCTTGTTCTGACAGCCACGGTTGAATGGTCGGAGTTTTCAGGGACTGGATGGAAGGGCTGGACTTTGCTGGTGGTCTTGGGAATCAACACCCTGCTCGCCTACGGAGCTCTTGCTGAAGCTGTGAAGTGCATTCCTCTGACCGTCATCAGCCCGGTGATCACTTTGAACCCGTTGATCACTCTATCGGCGATGCTCGTCTTGCCGCAATTCAGCCGGGGCCTGCTCGCTCCCGAGACCATCGGGACCGGGGGATACATCGGCGCGATCATTGCCGTCACCGGTGTGGTGCTGGTGCTTGCCAGAAAATAAACCGTTAAATATACATTGTGGAACAGATTTATTATTTCCTGTTACGCAGTTTTTATAACCGGGTCAATTTCGCGTTTGACGTTCAGTTTTCTGCCTTCACTGCCGTGAAGACCCCTGTCGGAATGGCATCAACCCGGAAATGCCGGATCTCTGAAAATCCGGCCTCCTCCAGCCATTGCAGTTGTTCCTGCACCGGATGCGCTTTCCCGCCTTCGGTGAGCATGCCTATCGTTAGGCTGAACAAAGCATCTTCCTGCGGCGCGGTCTGTTCCTCATTGGTGCAGAGACCATGAATCACGATGCGTCCGCCAGTTTCCAGCGAATTGAAAGCTTTATGGATCAGGTTTTCGCCCACCGCCCGGTCATACATATGGATGACATTGGCGAGAAGGATCAGGTCATACCCTTTTCCAAAATCATCCTTGTTGAAATCGCCAGCCTTTGTATCCACCCGGTCTTCCAGTCTATAGCGTTTGATGTAATCCTTGGCGACGGCGACTACAGGCGGAATGTCAAATACCGTGGCCTTGAGGCTATTATGCAGTTTTGCCCATTCGAGCGCGTACGTGCCGGGTCCGCCGCCCACATCCAGCATTTTTCGGGCATCGCCAATGGGGAGTTCCCTGGCCAGCATCCACGCGGCCTTGCGCCCCTTGTCGTGCATGGCATCGATGAATGCGCGCATTCCCTCCGGCTCATTGCCCAAAATATCCATGATACTTTTCACCATTGTCCCGGATTGGATGAATTGGGGAAGTTCCAGCCAGACAGGTAAAAGGTCGGCGGAAAGACGAATCCACTGTTGCATTGAGTGATCGCCATCTTTGGTCAGGTATCTTTGCCATTCGGCGGGCAAATGAAATTTCCCATTTTCCTTGACGACGATCCCCAGGGCTGTCAACCCGTTGAGCAGTCGTTCCGTGCCTTTCAGGGAAAGGCTCAACTTCTGCGCGACATCTTCCGCGACGGTTGGCGATTTCAGTTCATCGAATACCCGGAGTTTGTTGGCTGTCATGAATACGCATACTGGCTGGTATGCGTGCAATAGCTTCTGGATTTCCTTTTCAATTTCCATGTCCTGATCCAAAAAAGAGTTGATGGAGGTAAGAAGTGATTTTAGCAGATGGGACCTGGAATATTTTGTTTATAAAATATTTCAGGACAACGTAAAGGTGGTAGAGGCGAGGCTCACTCCAGGCAAAAGGGAGTCAGGATAATTATTGGGTCCCATCTCTTTGTCCGAGGGCGGGCCGAAATTTGAGAGAAGCGGAGTTTCACCGAGCCTTGAGTTCGGTTGCGGGACTAGCTCTCTTCTTTCTTTTGGAATATCAGCCCCAATAAAAACATATGGTTTCCTTCATTTTCAAAGGGGATGAAGGTTTTTGCCGTGCTCAATTTTTCCACACCAGATACGTTGTGTCCGCTTCCGATAACGGTCGTGGGAAGGCCAACGTCAAAATGAAAGCTTCCATTGGCGCCATTATTGGATAGTTCTGAATGAGTCAATGTCAATATCTCTTGAACCATCGTTGAAATTTCAACTTTAACATTTCCCGCGATGATATTTGAAATTTCAGTCACAATATTACAAACATCTTTCATGCTTGTTGCCTCGTCACCAAATAACCCCTGATAAACTTTCCGCGCCACTTCCTCGGAAAAATTGAGGACGATCATGATCTCAACATTTTTTGCTTCATCCGTGAGCTTGATGACGGCGCTGATCTCTCCCGGCAAATCGTCTGACTCTGAGGGAGAAAGAGGAGAGGCCTCCAGCATAAAATTCTGGACGGCTTCGAGAGTGGATTTTGTAAAAGCGTCGATTAATTTCTGATCCACACTTTTTCTCATTGTATCTTTCAAAGAAAGCATTCCGACCGTCTGGTTGTCCTCGGTCACGGGAATATGGCGGATTTTGTGTTTGACCATAAAAACTTTGGCTTCTTCAATGGGGGTGGTTCTATCCAATGTGAGCAGGGGCGAATTCATGATTTCTGAAACTTTGGTGGTTTCAGGATCCATTCGTTGATTGATGGCTTTTCGAATAAAATCCCTTTTGGTGACTATTCCGACATTCTCATTATTTTCGTGAACGATGAGTGAGCTTATGCTGTTTTCATTAAGGAGCTTTAAAAAATCCCGTAGTGTGGATTCGGAAGAAATTGTTTTAACAGGAGATGTCATGTAAGTGCCGATATTCTCTACAGTTTTTTCTTTTAAAGCAGGATTCATAAGCTTCACACCAATTTGAATTTTTATTTAAGTATGTGTAAATAATACAATATTTTAGCAAATTAAGCCAAGTATATTTAATCGTATCTAATTGATTTTATTGTAAATATATTTAAAAATCGCCCAAAATGGGCAATTTGACGAAGATCAAAGTGCAGAGGCGCTGTCTATCGGTTGCGGGATTTCATGGCTTGATCGATTTCGCGGTCGGCGTCGCGTTTTTTGATCGATTCACGTTTATCGTGCAGTTTTTTGGCTTTGCCTAAGGAGAGTTCTACTTTGGCCCGGCCGCCTTTGAAGTAGATTTTGAGGGGGATCAGGTTGTAGCCTTTTTCCTGAGTCTTGCCGATCAGTTTGGCGATTTCGCGCTTATTCAGAAGCAGTTTGCGTTTTCGCATGGGGTGGTGGCTGAACTGGCTGGCGGGGGAGTAGGGGTTGATATGAAAATTATTGAGCCATACCTCTCCCTTTTCGATGGTGGCATAACTGTCCACGAGGTTGGCCTTGCCGTCGCGCAGGGATTTCACCTCGGTTCCGCGCAGGACCATTCCGGCCTCCACCGTGTCTTCGATGAAGTAATTGTGCCGGGCCTTTTTGTTCTGGCAGACTAATTTGATGCCGTCCATGATTTTATCTAAGAAAATTTTGACAGGATTAACCGTGCGTGGTGACTCACCACTTTAGGATGGTAAGTTGAATTTGTCCAGCCGGCTCAATTTTTTTTGATCGTTAGAGAAGTTCCCACGTGACATTTCAGCTTTTTGGCGGCGTTGCCATCCCGGCAAAAAATTTCCAGCTTGCCCCAACTGTTTATCAGACTGCCAATCGCACCAGGCGCGCATTGGGAGTAGTGCGATGTCACTCCCTGAATGCGTTGCCTGCCAATGCGCAAGGTCAGGGATTCCATTTTCAATGCGCGTAATAGTTTCTCGGGTACATTGGAGATCAGGTTCCCGAATCGATCAATATACACAATTTCTCCGGTGATGGTGTTTTCATGCACGGTCGGCTGGGGAAAATTCAGGATTTGCGGGTCGCTTATTTCCTTGCCCATTTCAGACAGCGCCGTTCCTTTGGCGATCCACGCTGTGGCGGGGGCGAACACGTCGCGCCCGTGGAAGGTAGAGGATGGAGATTTCAGGAAATAGCTCGACTCAGTCAGCTCATACACTTTGGATGCGGAATCAATCGCGGATGTCAGGACGCCGTTATCGGGACCGACGAAAATGGCCGATTTGGTTTTGACTGCAATGGGCCGTCGATCACTGCCCACTCCGGGATCGACCACGACCAGGTGAACGGTGTTTTTGGGGAAATAGCGATGCGCGGATTCCAGCACGAGAGCTGTCTGTTGGATGTTCTGCGGTTCGATCGCGTGCGTGATGTCGATGACCTGAACAGTGGGCAGAAGGTTCAGGATCACGCCTTTCATGATCCCGACAAAGGGATCGTCCAAACCAAAATCGGTCGTCAGGGTTATGACAGCACGCATCCTGACACCTGTTGGTCCTCCCGGACCGTTTTTATTTTTACTTGAACCAGTTGGTTCATGAGGCGGTCGCCGCCTTGGGCGATCACGGGAACATAATGTTCCGAGTGGCCTTTTAGATGTCCGGTTACAGGGTCGCGCTTATTCTCGAACAATACGGTGACGGTATCGCCTGTCAATTGACGGCGGAAGTGGAGAGACTTTTCCTCGGCCAGGTCGGTCAATATTTTGTTTCTTGCCTTTTTGACGGTTTTAGCAAGACTGCTCTTGAAACCATAGGCCTCGGTTCCCTTGCGTGGCGAATAGGCGAATGAATGCAGATAGGTGAACGGCAGGCTTTCTATGAGCTTGCGGGTGTTTTCAAAGCTCTGATCGGTTTCACCGGGAAAGCCGATGATGACATCCGCCCCCAGGCCCAGTCGGGGGATTTTCTCAAGCGCACGTAAAACGGTGTCCACATATTGCCCGGAATTATAGTTGCGCCGCATTTTGCTTAGAACCCAGTCGTCCCCGCTTTGCAGGGGAATGTGCAGGTGTGGGCAGATTTTTTCGCAATTGGCGATGAGGTCCAGCAGGGCGTCGTCGATTTCCATCGGGTTGATGGAACTCAGGCGGATGCGATAATCCCCCGGTAGTTGGACGATCTCTTGCACCAGAGATGAAAAGGTTTCGGGTTTTTCCTTTTCCATGCCGTAAGTTCCCAGGTTGATGCCGGTGAGGGTGATCTCTTTGTATCCCGAGT
>UOGG01000008.1_pt1 | contig 11281 bp, 8 predicted proteins | sample 1990151 | NCBI WGS metagenome assembly UOGG01 (sample SAMEA4728526, study PRJEB27164) | hydrothermal vent metagenome | biome: marine basaltic hydrothermal vent biome; feature: marine hydrothermal vent; material: mineral | place: Pacific Ocean | collected 2011-06-14/2011-07-23 | depth 1741 m | reverse complement strand
CACCTAAGTCTTTGGATTTGCTGGGTGGGAACGAAAAAGTCAACAGGAAAGAATATTTTCGCCGGTGAATTTTTTTTGGCAAAGTTGCAAGTGGCCCGTCAGGGATTTTCCGGACGGGTATCCTCCTGAGTTGCGGGTGGAGAATCCGCTTTAGGCGGCGGTTGAAAACTTTTATACCAGTAGAAAAAGACCCAGAAGCCAACCACAAAAACCAAAAGGATGATTTTTCGTTTTCTACTGCCGGTGGGTTTTTCAGGTTCTAGTGGAGTTTCTTCCTTCATTGTATGAAACCTGTTTTGAGCAGAGATTGATTCACGGAGTTTTCGCGCATCGAAACCCAAAGCTGTTGTTGCGCACTTCCGGTGTGAAAAAACTTCGATTAAAAGTGGGAGCGCTCAAGCCGCATCCATAAGAAAGACAATCGAACCAGGACCCTCCTTTTAGAATTCTTTTGTCCTCGCCGTATTCCGCCCGGTGGACGGTGTTTCCCGGATGCGGCAGATAATAACTGTCGACCCATTCCCAGACATTGCCCGACATGTCGTAAAGCCCATACGGGCTCCTTCCATCCGGGTAAGACCCGACAGGCTCCGTTCCGACGGAGTTTTTGTAGGGATTATTGGATTTGTCCAGGCTCCATTCGTGGCCCCAGGGATAAGTGAACCCGTTTTCTCCGCGCGAAGCCTTTTCCCACTCCTGCTCGTTGGGCAGTCGTTTGCCGCCGTTCCATTCGCAATAGGCTTTGGCGTCGAACCAACTGACATACACAACCGGGTGTTGTTCCTTACCCTTGGGAAGGTTCCCGTCCGGCCAGTGATAGGGAGCTTCTCGCTTGGTGGCATCGGTGAAGACCTTGTATTTTTCATTGGTGACTTCATTGAGGTCGATAAAAAAGGCATCTGTTGAAGCGATATGTTCGGGAGATTCATCGTCCCAGCGCTCGTTGGACCCCATGATGAATTCCCCTGCTGGAATGGCGGTCATGCCGGGAGGGAGGGGTGAAACGGGTGAAGCGCCATTTTTTTTAGAACTTTTTGCAGGCGGTTTTTTTTGTCCCGTCGCGGTGGTTTGGACGCTAGATCGTAAAACAGTCGTTGCAAAGGATGTGCGTTTAAATTTTTCTAAAGATTGAAACGGAGACCGGGCTTTGGCAGGAGGTTGCCCGACATGGCAACTGCGGCAGGCGGATTTTGTTTCTTTTTCAAGATGAGCCTGCACAAGATTTTCGGCCTGATGGCAAGTGGACTGGCATTTTAATTTTGCAGACCCGCGTGCGAGATTTTCAAAAGCAGACGCCTGTGCAATCAGTCCAAAGAAAAGGAAATACAGGCTCGCTGATAAAATAGTCAGGGCAGATTTTTTGTAAGAAAAGTAAAATTTCATGTGGAATCCGGTAATATGCGCAATAATCGGGCGGGGCCAGAGGTCACGACCCGTGGGCGAACAACGAGTGCCCTGCTACTCCTGATATTAACAATTGAAATTCAGGTGAGTCAAAACAAAATTCCTCACATCGGGAGGGCGAACGTTTTGTGCTGAGGAATGGAGAACAATGGAAACCTGGAGATTGATCGAAGACGGAGCCTTGGACGGCCATTTGAATATGGCCACCGACCGGGCGATTCTAACCGCCTGCGGCGAAGGCAAGGCGCCCCCGACCTTGCGGTTGTACGGTTGGACGAAACCGACTCTGACCGTAGGCTACGCGCAAAATAGCGATCGTGATGTTGACCTCACTCGTTGCCGCGCATTGGGAATTCCGGTTGTTCAAAGGCCCACCGGCGGCCGCGCCCTCTTGCATGAGAAGGAACTCACTTACAGCCTGGTGGCGCCCATTCCACATCTACGTTTCCCCGCAAATCTACGCGACTGTTTTTGCGTCGTTTCCAAAGCACTGTTATTGTCTCTCAATGAACTGAAAATTCACGATGCTAAGATGACGAAACCGGGAAGAGCATCTTCAAGTGAGCGGTCGCCTTCCTGTTTTTCGACATTGAATCATCATGAAATAACCGTTGGCAATAAAAAGTTGATTGGCTCGGCCCAACGGCGGGCCAACCGCTCGTTTCTTCAGCAGGGGTCGGTGTGGATCGATTGTGACCGGGAATTGATGAATTCGCTGTTTCGATTTGATACGCTCAAAGGACGGGAAAATAATTTAGAAATTTTGCGTCATTCAACGATATCATTGAACCAGCGGTGCAACAGAGAAGTCGGGTTTCAAGAAGTTGAGCAGGCGTTTAAAACGGGTTTTCAAAATAACTTTCCAGTTCGGTGGCGATCAGGAAAGTTGAATCTCTACGAAGTCGAGTTGCGTGACCGGATTCTTGCACAGTCGGCAGATGCAGGTGGAACGGTTGATTGCTTTAATTCAGGCCTTGAAAAAAATGCGGATCAAAAATAAAAATTCGATGAGGGCGCGGTTGGGCGATCTTGTTCCAATGGTGCTGATTTTTTTGTTGGGGTTGTTTCCGGTTTTTTCCGGGTGTTCAAAAAAACAATTGTTATCCAAAAACTCAAACCGCCAGCATTACGTCGATGTCACGAAGCATTATCTTCCTAAAATTTCCGGTTCCATTGAACGCGCCAAATTTGCCCGTGTGGACAAAGACTCGTATCGTGATTTGATTCTTCAGGTGCAAGACAAGAAAGGTGGCTCCCGGTTTCTCGTGTTGCGCAATAAAAATGGGCGCGGGTTTGAGATCCCTAAGAAAAATAAAATGGTGCAGGTTCCTGAAGGGAAAATTCTTTTTTTCGATGTTGGAGATTTGAACAAAGATTTTGCCGACGATATTGTGATCATCCAAAAGACGGATGAGGGGAATCGTGCCCGCATTCTATTCAATAATAAAAAAGGGTATTTTTACAAAAAGGTCGACTTCTTTCTGCCTGAAATTCTTTCCGGCATTGACCGGGTGAAACTGGTGGATCTCGATCATGACCATGACCTCGATCTGTTTTTTTACGGCGAAAAAGTAGTGATGCCAGACGGTCGCCCGGCCTCGAATCAAGCCCAGGTGTTCATCAATAATGGAAAAGGCGAGTTTCAGGATCTCTCCTCCCTGTTGCTCACGCCGGTGCCGCCGGGAATCGTTGGGGTGTTTTTCGCCGACTATAGTGGCGATGGCATCCGCGACATTTTTCTTACTTATCGAAACGGACGGGATCGTTTATTGTTCAACAACGGCCTGGGGAAATTTACCGACAATACCCAAGGTCGCCTGCCTGTTATAAAAGGTGAAACCACTCATGCCGACTGGGCGGATTTTGACGGCGATGGGGACAATGATCTACTGGTATTGAAACGCCAGGCACAATCGAAAGAGACCGGTTATTTTCTCGAAAACAACGGCGAAGGCCGCTTCACCAAACGGTCGGCTAAAGCTCTGACTGTGGAAGGCGGGTCGCGTGTGTATTTGCTGGATGCCAATGGCAACTCCATTCCCGATGCACTGATTTTGAAAGCGGGAACAACTCATTTCCTGCAAGGGCAGGGGGAGTGGAAATTTTCAGTCGAAACCATTCGCCGGCTACCCCACGCACGACGAATAATGGCAATGGCCTTCGGAGATTTCGATGACGACGGCTACCTGGATATATTCGGCATCGATTCTGAAAACCGAAAAGGTAAATTGTGGTTGAACCGTTTTAATTAAATGAAGGAAAAAATATTTCATGTCCTGTTTTAAGAAACTGACATTTTTAAAAGTGATGACCACCGTTGCCTGGGCCGATGGGGAGATGACTCACTCGGAGCTCAACCTGCTCAAGTCATTCATCAAAAAATTCGATCTGGATAATAACGATGTGAAGGAGTTGAAGCCGTATTTTGAAGCTCCCGTGTCAAAAACGCATCAGGAGGAGTTGTTCAAGCAACTCATCGCGGAGTTATCTTCGGTCGAGGACAAACAGGAAATTATTCAGGCAATGTCACAGATGACCGAGGGGAAGAAAAAAACGAGCGCTGAAGAAATCTCTCTGGTGGATCAATTCACTTCCTGGCTGAAAGAAGCTTCGTTCACGGCCCGGTCGTTCGGGAAGGTGCGTAACTTTTTTCAACGCACAATTTTTGTGGATGCGCGAGCAAAAGACCCGGAGCTTGAAAAATATTTCAAAAGAAAAGTGATCAAGAAAATCGAATTGCAGAGCGCTAAACAGGGGCGCGAAATTTCTTTGTCCGATGACGAGGTCTACCACATCTGCCTGTTGGGAACCCTGCTCGCGTCTGTTGCCCAAGTGGATGAAATTTTTGAGGAGGTGGAAGAGAAAGCGCTTAAAAAAGTTTTGCAGGAAAGTTTTTCTTTTCCCAAGGAGGAGTTGGAAATCCTCTTTGATGTTATCGCCGAACAGGCCCGGCACGGATTTGATTTTCATGAGGTGATCACCGAAGCGAATCAGATCCTCACCTACAACGAGCGGGTGGAAATGATGGGCTGTTTTTTTGCCATTGCCTCAGCCGATGGGAAGATTTCGTCTGCGGAGTCGGAGCAGATCAGGAAAATCACCAAAGCCATGCACATCCCGCATCAGGATTTTAAAGAATCAAAGATCAGGGCGCTCAACGGATTGCAATGATTTTCCAGACCGAAACCATTCGATTGATGGAGGAATGATGGAGAGGAAAAAATTCCTCGGCATTTTATTCGATTGTTGTAACGTCTATCGCCGAATCTATGTCAATAAAGAAAAAAACGCCTACGAAGGTCGGTGCCCCCGTTGTCAGAGAGAAGTGCGGGTCATCATCGGATCGGAGGGAACCTCCACGCGTTTCTTCAACGCCAGATAGTGAATAAGAATTTTATCAAAACCTAAAGATCAAACCCTTTTTTTACCGCAACACCCACAGGGTGACGACGCAGAGGACGCAAAGAAAAGAAACTGGATTTCAAAGTCCACCCTCACCTGACCTCTCCCCTGAGGGAGGAGACCTTTGCATAAGTCGAGAATCGTAATGAAGTTTACCCAAAACTATCCAATACGTCATCGCGAGCCGCAAAGCGGAGCGGCGATCCAGAGTCTCTGGATTGCTTCGTCGCTAACACTCCTCGCAACGACGGGTCATGCAAAGCTCCCCTGAGGGAGAGGGATTACTTTAATGGTTTCTTTGCGTCCTTTGCGTCGTCACCCTGTGGGTGTTGCGGTCAATCAATCTTTTCTTTTAAAAAAATTTCTACACTCCAACAATTATGAAACTTGTTTTGCAAAGAGTTCAAAGCGCCTCGGTCGAGGTGGAGGGGGAAGAGATCGCCCGTGTGGGCAAAGGGCTCCTGGTTCTTTTCGGCGCGGAAAAAGGCGATGGTTTTTCACGGGCCGATTTTCTTGCAGAGAAAACCGTGAACTTGCGTATTTTCCCCGACAGTAACGGAAAAATGAACTTGTCTGTGAAAGATATTGGCGGGGAGATTCTGGTGGTTTCCCAGTTCACCCTTGCGGGCGATTGTTCTAAAGGCAGGCGTCCAGGATTCGATAAAGCCGCTTTGCCCAGGGATGCCGAAACGCTTTATCTGCGCTATGTCGAGGTGCTAACGCAATCGGGGTTGAGAGTTGTCACGGGAAAATTTGGTGCCGACATGCAGGTGCAACTGGTCAACAACGGCCCGGTTACGTTTATTCTGGATTGAAAAAAATTAGAACGGAATCGAATCCAGCGCGAGTTGCATGAGCGTTGAGGGAAAGAACCCCAGCAGGATGACGGCCACGGCACTCACAGTGATGATGCCCCCCATTCCCCGATGGATGGTGAAGGGGACTGCCTCGTCTTCTTCCTTGAGGTACATCATGACGATCACCCGCAAATAGAAGTAAACCGAAATCACGCTGGCGATGACGGCCAGTATCGTGATCAGGATGTAACCGGATTTGATCGCGGCCAGGAACACATAAAGTTTTCCAAAAAAACCGGCGGTTGGCGGGAAGCCTGCCAAAGAAATCATGAACAGGGCCATCGCCGCGGCCATCAAGGGGCTGCGCTTGGCCAGACCTTTGAAGCGGTTGATCGAGCTTCCTTCCTGTCCTTCCCCTTCCATGATGAACACGACTGCGAAAGCGCCGATGTTCATGAACAGGTAAATCGCCAGATAAAAAATGATGCTGGCGATGCCTTCTTCGCTGTTGGCCACGATGCCGATCAGGAGATACCCCGCATGTGCAACGCCCGAATAGGCCAGCATGCGTTTTACATTGTCCTGGAAAATAGCGGCGATGTTACCGACCAGCATGGTCAGGACCGATACGCCGAACAGGAATGGAGTCCAGATTTCCTGAAATGCCGGCAGGGCAATATAAAAAACCCGGGCGATGAGGGCGAAAGCCGCGGCTTTGGTGGCGACGGACATGAAAGCGGTGATGGGCGTCGGTGCGCCTTGATACACGTCCGGTGTCCAGGAGTGAAAAGGCACCAACGACACCTTGAAGGCCAGTCCGCAAAACATCAGCGCCATGCCGATGTAGACCAGCAGGTTGGCACTGTATGGGTTCTCCCGGACGAGTTCGCCGATCAAGCGGATTTCAGTCGTTCCGGTGCCTGCATAGATCAACGCCATTCCATAAACCAGAATGGCGGACGCGAAGGCTCCGATGAGCAGATATTTAACGGTGGACTCCTGAGACGCCTGACATTCCCAACTGAGCTCCAGTTTGTCGGACGGGCTTTCCCGCCCGGTCCCGTGCTTGGCGGAAAACCCGCACAGAATATAAAGAGCAATGGAAAAAATTTCGAGAGCGATGAAGGCGGTGATCAGGTTGCCGGATTTTGCGAGAAACATCATCCCCATGGTCGCGAAAAGTACCAATGAAAAGTACTCGGCCTTATTTTCGTGGTCCGGTTGTGGATAGCGCACCGACCCAAAAATGGTGAACAGGGACATGATGAGAAAAATAATATTGAAGCTTTGGGAGAATTTGTCGTGGAGCAGGGCGTTGCTGAACATCTCGGGGGGGTGCCCGTTTGCGGCGGACGGAGCCATGCCCCAAAGGGAGATGGAAAAAACCAGCGCGATCAGAATCCCGGCAAGTGAAGCAAGAGAAAGGTAACGGTTTGTATTGAGCGTCTTGTTTAGCCCCACCAGCAAAAGAAACAACCCGGTCACAAGAAGTGTCAACTCCGGCAGGAGGGCTATCCAGTTCATGTCAGCGGTATTGATCAATGGACTCATAGTTATTCTTTTTTGCCAGGGTGCATTCTTGGAAGACAGGGCAAAAGCCCATGGGCCAACTGTGTAATGCGTTTTTAAAGCATTTCCTCTGCCATTTCAAGGGAATGTTTCATTCCAGGGGAATATTTTGGCGGGTCATTTGTAAAATCAGCGGATTTCGGGGAACCCATTTTTCTGCTTTTAGGGGTTCACTTTTCATTGATAAATCGGGTTATAATCAATTATCGAGATATTTTTCCCAAAATTATTTCAGGGATTCATTCGTATGCGAGTTTGTAGACACACTTTGACAATAGGCGCCTTCCTTTTGCCGATATTTTTCCTGGTTTCGGTGAACCCTGTACTGGGTTCGGCCCAATTATTCCAGCCCGTTCAAGTCACCACCCATCCCGGTGAGGATTTTGCTTCGACGTTGTCCGCTGATGGAAGCCTCATGGTTTTTGTTTCCGACCGCTCCGGCAATCTGGATTTGTGGTTGAAGCACCGGGGGCAGGGGGTGCAGACCCCTGACAAGCAATTGACTTTTCACAGCGCAGAAGATAATTCGCCAAAATTAAGCCCGAAAGGCGATCGGCTGGTGTTCATCTCTCACCGGTCCGACCCCAAGGGAGACATTTATATCATGGACTTGAACAGGGACGGGCCTGTAGACCCTGAGAAATCCGGGGGAGCCCGGTTGACTGATGGGGACTTCCCCGAGGAAGATCCGGAGTGGTCCCCCGATGAGCGATTCATTTATTTCACATCGATCGATCGCAAGACGAGAACTCCTGGCATTTACAAAGTCGATGTGAAAACGCAGGCGAGAACTCTGGTGATCGAAAACGCGGTCAACCCCGCGATATCTCCCGACGGCAAATACCTTGCCTTTGTTACCAGCGGCCTACAGCGCGACTTGTGGGTTCTGGATCTTGGAGGCGGGGTTCCCATCCAGATAACTTCCGGTCCGGCGATAGAAATTTCTCCGAGTTGGTCGAAAAGGAGCGATCAGATTTTCTTCACCCGTTTTCAGGACGATACTGATTTCGACGGTGAATTGTCCATCAATGACAATTCCAGCATCTGGAAGGTTGGCTTCAATTCCGGGAAGTCGGGAATTTTCCGCCAATTGACCGACAGTTCGACTTACGATTTGTTTCCGCAAACGTCAGCCAATGAAAAGTTGATCCTCACGTCCAGCCGGCAAGCCAGCATCGACATTTGGGAAATGCCCGATGAAGGTTTATTGCCCCGGGTGGAAGGTTATGGGAACTCGCTTCAAGTCGTGGCCGACCTTTGTTCGGGAGAGGAAGGGGACTCCTACACCTGCCTCATGGCCTACGCCAACATCGTCCATGAATTCGACGGCAAGGACAGTCTCGCCCGCATCCGCTACCGGTTTGCCAGGGGCTTCAAAAAACGCGGTCATCTAAAAAAAGCCGCGCGTTTATTTGAAGAGGTCATCAAAAAGCATCCTGCTGAAATGGAGTATCGAGGACTGTCCGAGATCGACCTGTTGTTGCTGGAGCTTGAAAGTTCCAAACGGATGGGTCCGACCGTTTATGAGGAAAAAGTCCGCACTGGAATCGGAGAGCTTGAAAAAATTGTGAGTCGCTACAAAGAGTCCCGCTCTATCGGCGCACGCGCATATTTTGAAATGGGCAACCTCTATTTTGAGTTGGAAGACCAGGCCCGCGCCCTCAATCTTTACGATAAAGTCACCGACGGTTACCCCGGCCAGCGCTATTTGTCGGCGGGGGCGGCATTTTCCCGCAGTCAGATCTATGCGCTGGTGGGAGACCGTGAAAAGCTGGTTCTGGCATACGTGCAGGTGGTGAAAGACTATTACGATGTGGAGTTCTGGAGCGATAAAGCGGTTCAGGAGATTTTGAATATCTATGAAAAACAACCCACTCTGGAGAAGAAAGTTTCCAGCCTGCAATCCCTGACGGTGCGCTACAAAGATGTGCCGCGTCTGGCGGGAGACATTCAAAACCGCATCGGCGAACTTTTCTATCAGGCCAATGAAAACCTGCTTGCCAAGGAGGCCTACCAAAAAACCATCAGCCGTTTTTCCAAAGCAGAATCGCAAACTTTTTCTGCCAAAGTAGCGCTCGCAAATATTTATTCTGAAGAAGAAAACTTTGAAAAGAGTTTGCGTCTCTACAAGGAAATTTCTCTGGATGCCGAATTGCCTGAAGATTTCACGACAAAGGCAAAAGCCGGTTTGATCCGAAAAACTCTGGAGAAGGGAGCCTGGGAGTTGAAAGTGGGCGAGGTCAAGCTGGCTTTAAAAACTTTCCGCAGGTTGATGGATTTCAGCCCCGAAACTGTAGGAGCGCATCGCGGCTATTTACAGGCGAGCGCGGCTTTGAAGAAAAGTGAAAAAGCGGTCGGGTTTTACAAGGACCGTCTGAAAAATGGCCGCAAGGATTCCGCAGTGGACCATTACGCCCTTGGGCTGGCGTACACCTATCTTTCGCCGCCGGATCTGGATCAGGCGCAAAAATCAATTTCCAAAGCATTGGCGATAGATTCCGGTCAGGTCTTTTTTCATCAGACTCTGGGTTTTGTGTTTGAGCAAAAAGAACGTCTGGTGAAGGGCGAAGATTATCTGGAGCGGGCGGTGGCGGAATACCAGATGGCTCTGGCTCTGAACGATGGTTCCAGTGATCCTGAAAACGAAGCCAACCTGCTCCTGAACCTGGGCAACGGGCATTATCTGTTGAACAACTTTAATTCTGCCGCGCAATATTACAAAGAAAGAAAGTCCAGCGGCATCGGGTTTTTTAATCCGGCAAGGCAAAGCATCTTTCATCAACGGTTCGGCGAGAGCGCGTTCAAGTCCGGGTTTCATGAAGAGGCGATCATTCAGTACAAAAAAGCGCTCAAGATCGTTGCGGGCAAAGAAAGCCTGAACCGAATGGCCGAATTGAACGACCGGATCGCCCTCGTTTATCAGGACCGGGGAGATTTCGCCAAAGCGGTGGAGTATTTTTCTAAAACGCTCGAGCTGAATCAACAGGCCGGCAATGAAGTGTCGCTTTCGCGCTCGCTTAGAAATATTGCCAATAATTTATTTTCGTTGAATCAGGAAAAGAAAGAGCCGGATACAAAAGCCATGAACCTGGCGCTCAATAATTACTTCACTGCCATCGAAAGTCTGAAAAAGTACGGTGTCGTGCAACGAGCGAAAAAGAAGAAGAAAGACGCCCTGTTCGGCGTGGCGGTTCAAACCGGTCTCGGCGAAGGCGCATCCCAGGCGGCGACGGGGTTTGACCGGGTGGGTGAGCAAAAGCTGATTTTTCATTACATCGGTAAAATTTACAGCGATTTCGGGGAATACGATAAGGCCGTCGAATATTTTAAAAAGAAACTCGCGTTGATTCCAAAGGACCTCGATGTCGAAAAAAATATTCCCATCCTGCTGGAGAAGGCGCTGTTGCAGAACCAGATCGGCAATTTTCTTTTTCAAAACGGCGAGTACGACGCCAGCCTGGTTTTTTTCAAGAAATCTTATACGCTCAGCCAGAAGCTGAACAACAAACGTGGGATGGCGGTCAACGCTGTCAACATCGGGCGCGTGGTTTATACCAAGTGCCAGTACATGCCTCTTGCCGGTTTAAAAGGAGAGATCGAAAACGCCGTCCGCCTGCTGGGTGAAGCGTCCACCGAGATGGGAGAGATGGAAAATTATTCCAGCCCGGAATACATTCTGATTGTCGGGAATTATCTGGGAATTTTTCACCATTATTTGGGATATTATTTTTCCCCCGATCCTGCGGGCAATGGGAAAAAGAAACCAGAAGAAAAATTGCGCTCGATTGTAGAAGCCGCGACATCGGGATTGAAACGCGATTTCGACCACGTCAGGCAATCGCGGGAATATTTTTCCCAGGGGTTGGCGCGCATTGCCAAGAGTAAAGAATCATTCCCTGAAATTGAATCGGCCTTGAGACAAAACCTGGAGCTTGCCGTTCGGCTTGCGGGTGGGACAGCGAATGAGGCGAAGGACCAAGCACAAACAGGGGATGCACCTGAAAAAAATATCCCACCGCACAGGCTCTGGCAATACAAATACATCGAGTCTCTGGTTGCGTCTTTGCCCGAGCGTTTGCCATTACTGTTGGATGCGGAGAAACTTTTGG
>UOGG01000185.1_pt1 | contig 11466 bp, 9 predicted proteins | sample 1990151 | NCBI WGS metagenome assembly UOGG01 (sample SAMEA4728526, study PRJEB27164) | hydrothermal vent metagenome | biome: marine basaltic hydrothermal vent biome; feature: marine hydrothermal vent; material: mineral | place: Pacific Ocean | collected 2011-06-14/2011-07-23 | depth 1741 m | reverse complement strand
GAAACCACTTGCTCAAGAGATTCTTTGACCTTGTCCCCCCGGAACCCAAGAACCTCCAGAAACACCACCTGCCTGAATGGAAGAGTTGCGTACTCGCGCAAAAGTTCCACATCGGAAAGTGTGTCCGCAAGCGTCGTCACCCCGGACCTAAGCATTTTAGCCGCCTCTGCATGCAGGGCCTGCACACGCTCATTCGGGGACGTTTGCAGGTTTGCCTTCAACAACGCGCGCACCCAATCGGTGAAGGCTTCGCATCTTGGAACCTTGCCACCAAGCGCCGACAGAGAAAGATGACAATGAGCGTTCACAAAACCGGGGAGAAGAAGATGGTCGGACAAATCCAGACACGCATCGGATGCAGGCGACTGCGTCGGCCGAATTTCCCGGATGACTCCCTGCTCGATGAGCAATTCTCCGTTTTCGATCGCCTCGCCAGCCATCGGCAGGAGAGCTTTAAATTTTATTGTTAAAATTTCAGCCATCGTAATTAAGCATTTGCAGGGCCCCGCGTAGCGTCAGGCCCAATTCGCCTCCCCGTGTAACGGGGTTAGAAAAAAGTTTTCTTGCGATAGGCAAGGTAACGGTCGCCGAACTTTTCCTGTAACGCTTTTTCTTCTTCCCGCGCCCGGTAAATATTCAATGGAATGACCACAATCGCCATGTACACCATCCCAAATATCGACCCTGAAGCGGACAGCAGTCCGAACAATGTCAAATTGATGCCGACATAAATGGGGTGCCGGAAAAGTTTATAAATTCCCCCGGTTTTTAAGGCATCGGTCCCCGGCAGAACGGCCAGAGATTTCCCCAGAGAAAACATTCCCAAAATCCAGACACTCATGCCCACCCCGCCGATGAAAAGAAAAACCGGAACCAGCTCTGGATGCCCAAAACCAAAATTCTTCTCGGAAAAATAAACGATGACCAGCGGGAAAAAATACAACAGAGGAACCAGAACATTCAAGGCAAAGCGTTGATTGGGAGATAAAGATTTAAAGTCAACCATATTAGGGATCAATTGCAAAGATCAATCGTTCAACAGGAGTTTCATAAAAACTTCCCGGCCTGAAATAATTTCGACGTCAAGAATCATTTTAAGCACAGGCAGGGAAAACACCGCCGGATCGATTTTAACGCTGTCTTTTTCCGACACCAGAATAAATTTCGCCCCCGCTTGTCTGGCCTCCTGCGCAATGGTTTTAAAATCGCTTGCGCTATAGCGGTGATGATCCGGGAAACCGCGAAAAAAAACCACCCGTGCGCCCGCAGTCTCCAACGTGCGCCGAAAATCATCCGGCCGGGCAAGCCCGCAAAAAGCCGCCACCGGTTGATCGCGTAAAATTTCCGTCGCCAGCGTTTCCTGATTGTCCAGCCGGACGAGGGATTTCAGCCTGAACGCGGTTTCCATGACGGGGATATTGCCGGGAATTGCAAACCCGTTTTTTTTCCTACCGGAGCTTGCGTTTTTCTGACAGCGGGTGAAGCAAATCAAATCGGCACGTTGACTTTCGCCTAACGGCTCGCGCAATTCACCGGCGGGAAAAAGACACCCGTTGCCGAGCGGTTGTTGCTGATCGAAGAGCAGAATATTGAGATCACGCTTGAGCGCAAGGTGCTGATAGCCATCGTCCAAGATCAATGTGTCCACGCCGAAATGTTCCAGTGCATGTCGGCCAGTGAGAAAGCGATCACGCCCGGTGAGTACGGGAATATTTTTGAGCCGGCGTGCGATCATCACCGGTTCGTCGCCGGCCGCATCAGCCGCGAGCAGAATTGTCTTGCCGTCACAAACCACGTTTATTTTTTTCTGGGAGCGGCCTCCATAGCCCCGGCTTAGGATCGCAGGTTTAAAACCCTTTTCTCGCAGTATTCCTGCGACCAGAAGAACAAACGGCGTCTTGCCGGTTCCGCCCAATGTGAGGTTGCCGACACTTATCACCCGAACGGGCAAAGCACGCGCGGGAAAAATTCCCAGGCGGTGAGCCAGGCGGTTCAAACGCAGGCCCAGACAATAGACGAGCGCCACTGCCCGAAACAAAAGGTGCAGGGGAACATGATAAAATTTTCGCTTTGGCGAAATTATCCGGTGATAAAGCGCTTCCCAATCCATACGAATTAATCTATTCCTTCAGTCATTTGGAGGTATACTCCCGTCCTATGGAAATTTTGTATCATACCATTATCAGCATCGCCACCCTAGCCGCATCCCCATTCATCCTGTTACGGATGGCCCTCTCTGAAAATTTTCGCCAGGAGATGCTGGCCCGCCACCGAGGAGGCAATGCACTATCATCTCTGCCCGGCTGTTTGTGGATACACGCATCCTCGGCGGGAGAAGTCCGGGCGGCGAAAATTCTGATCGACGCGCTGGATAAAAAGGGCGGCCACCCGCACATCTTTTTGTCGACTTTCACCAAAACCGGCTACGACCTGGCGCGCATGGAAAATATCCAGAACGTGTTTCGCCTGCCGTTTGACTTTCCCCTGTGGCTCAACCCGGTTTTCAACAAATTGAAACCGTCGCAATTGATATTGATCGAAGCGGAGTTCTGGCCTTCCCTGCTCCGAACAGCCAAACGCCGAAACATACCGGTTGTTCTGGTCAACGGTCGGATGTCTGAGAGGTCGGCTAGACGCTACCAGAAAGTTCTGCCCTTTTTTCGCTGGATCACCGACCCGATCTCGGTTTTCTCCATGCGCACCCAAGGCGACGCGACCCGGGCGCTGGCACTCGGCGTTCCCGCGCAAAAAGTCCGCGTGACGGGCAACATCAAATTCGGCGCCCAGACAAACAGCACTCGCCAGAGAGAAAACAAACCGGAACAAAAATTCCCCTGGGTGGTGTTCGGGTCGACCCGCCCCGGCGACGAAGGACCGATCATGCAAGCTGTCGCACGGCTCAAAAAAGACCTGCCGGATCTCAATGTTGCGATCGCCCCAAGGCATGTGGACCGCTCCCGCGAAGTCGAAAGCCTGATTCTCGAATCCGATGTGAAATTCAAACTTCATTCTGAACTGGCCCCCGACAAAACAGATTTAAAAGGCACGATCATTCTGGTAGATAAAATGGGCGAACTTAAATCTTACTACGCCCACGCCACCGTAGCCTTCGTGGGCGGGGGGTTCAACCCCAGATTCGGCGGGCAGAACATTCTGGAACCCGCCGCGCTCGGGATTCCGGTGGTGTACGGAAAACACATGCAGAACTTTCAGGAGGAAGCCCGGCTGTTGAAGGAATCGGGAGGCGGTGTTCAAATTGATCATCCGAAGGAACTTTATCCGGTCCTCTATGGGCTCCTCACCCAACCGGAGGAACGCGAACGGCGGGGACAATCAGCGGCCCGAGCCATAAAGGAAAATCAGGGGGCGGTGCAACGAAACATAGACCTGATCGAACAAACCGAGACTTAGATTTAAAATGATGATTCTCTATCACCTGCTGTCAACCGTCCTGGCATTTCTTATCGCCCCCGTCTTTCTTGTTTTTTCTCTCGCAACAAACAGCAAACGCCGGGGGCTTGTGCATCATTTCGGGCTGGTCCCCGCACCTGAATGCGCGACTGACAAAAAAACCCTGTGGCTGTTCGCGCTGTCACTTGGGGAGGTCACGGCGGCGGCCCCGGTGCTGAAAATAATTCATGAAAAAAACCCCGGCCTTCGCCTCGTCGTTTCCGTCACCACCGACTCGGGCTACGACGGCGCCTGGCAAAAAATCCCCTTCGCCGACCAGATCATTTTTCATCCCTTCGACTGCCTGCCGTTCACCTTGATCGCCTTGAACCGGATTCGCCCGGATTGCTTCGTGGTCACGGACACCGGGTTCTGGCCCGGCCTGCTTGATCTCTTGACCCGGCGCAACACGCCTAAGTTGCTTTTCAACGGAAGATTGTCAAAGCGTTCGCGCACGCGTTATCAGCGCCTGGGAAATTTCCCCAAAAACCTGTTCAACCGATTCCAAACCCTCGGCACCAAAAGCGAAGATGAAAAAACCGCGTTTAAATCACTGGGCGTAGACGCCTCCCGCTTGCAGGTGATCGGCGACCCAAAATTCGACGCACTTGTCAAAGTGCAGGATGATGAACGAAAAAATATTCGCGCCCAATTGGGCATTGTCGATGAAAACCTCGTGTGGGTGGCGGGAAGCACTCATAAAGGGGAAGAGGAAATCGTTCTGGGCGTGTATCAGAATTTAACCCGGAAATTTACTGACCTTGTTCTCATCCTGGCACCGAGACGACTGGAGAGGATCTCTGCTCTGGAAGCATTATTGAGAAGCCGTAACATTTCATTCACCCGGCGCACCGCCATCACCAAAGCATCAAACCCTCAGGTGATCCTGTTAGACACAATGGGCGAACTGGACAAACTGTATTCCATCGCCAACGTGGCCTTCGTCGGCAACAGCCTGCTCCCTCCGGGCGGAGGACACAGCCTCATGGAACCTCTCGTTCAGGGAGTGCCTGTGGCCCACGGCCCGCATGTCGAAAACTTTCAGCAAATGGCGGCAGAACTCCAGCAGAAGGAACTGGCTTTTCAGGTGACTGGTGCCGATGAGATGACGACCGTCCTAACGTCCCTGTTAGAAAAACCGGACAACGCCACCGTATTCACCGACCAGGCTTCCACCTGGATCAACAGTCGCAAAGGGGCTTCCAGGCGCATGGCGGAACTAATTCTGGAAGTTTTGAAAGATTAAAATAGAGAATATATGTCCCCTCCTCACCTCAATCCTCTCCTCCAGTGGGAGAGCTTTGCATAAGTCGAGAATCTAAATAAAGTTTACCCTAAACTATCCAACACGTCATCCACGTCATCGCGAGCCGCAAAGCGGCGTGGCTGTGGTATTTCACCTTTGTCTTCATGCCCGGCACGGGTAGACCCAGAGTCTCTGGATTGCTTCGTCGCCGTTGGCTTCTCGCAACGACGGGTTATGCAATCCTCTCCTCCACTAGAGGAGAGGAGGATGATTCATCGGTGTTCATCAGTGGTTTCTCTGCGTTCTCAGCGACCTCTGCGGTGAATTATTTATTCTCTGTCACTCGACTGACCCCCCACACGGCAATGCAGGAAAATAAAAACGCCGGCACCAGTTCGTAGATCACCGCCTCTGACAACCCGGAAACTTTCCACACGATGGTGGTGATGAATCCGGTCAATAGACCGGCGATCGCGCCTTTCCGAGTGACGTTTTTGGAATACAGGGTGAACAAAATCACCGGGCCGAAACTCGCCCCAAGGCCCGACCAGGCAAACAGCACGAACCAGAAAATCACCCGCGTCTCCATCAATGCGATGGCCATCGCCCCAAGCCCCAGAACCAGAATGGTGATCCGGCTGACGTGCAGAATTTTTTCATTGGAAAGGTCACGCTTGAGAATTTTCGTATACACATCGTGCGCCACGGTAGACGTTGCGACGATGATCTGGGCGGACACGGTGGACATGATCGCCGCCAGCACCCCCGTCAGCACCACAGCGGTCACGACTTTTGGCAACAGCATCTCCGCCGCTTTGGGGAACAGATGCTCAGGATCAGAAAGCTCCGGGAACAAGGCGTTGCCGGCGATTCCCAGAACGATCGCCGAAATATAAATTATCAAACCCCATGCAATCGCGATCCACGCGCCCCGCTCGATGGTTTTCGTGTTCTTCGCCGCCATGTAACGGTTGATGACATGCGGCTGACCGGGATAGCCTAAACCAATGCCAAGCAAACCCACCATCGACCCGAAAAACGCGGCGGTGGTTTTACCGCCCATTAGGGCCAATGTATCGGGCGACACCTGCCGGACTTTTTCAACCATGCTGGTGAATCCGCCCAGATGCCACACGGCAACGGACGCTAACAGGGCAATCCCCAGGACCATGATCAGCCCTTGAATAAAATCCGTCCACACCACCGCGCGGAACCCGCCCATCATGGTGTATAGAATCACGATGGTGCCGCCTGCCGAAATGCTCAACCAATGCGGAACGCCGAACATCGCGTCGAAAGTTTTTCCGATGGCGGTGAATTGCGCGCCGACATAGGCCATCATGCAGGTGAATATGATGACGACAGAAATGATCCTGAGAACATTGGACTTGTCTTTGAAATGAAACTCGAGGTAATCGGGGACGGTGAGGGCGTGCTCTTCATGGGAATGCTTGCGCAGTTTTTCGGCGATGAAAAACCAGTTGATCGCGTACCCCAGCAGGCATCCGGGCAAAAACCAGACCGCCGACACTCCGTCTTTGTAGGCGAGGCCCACGGTTCCAAGCACCGCCCAGGCACTCTCGGAACTTGCTGTCGAGGAAATGGCCGTGACCCAGGCTTTGAGCGAGCGGTCGGCCAGAAAAAAATCGGCGGGGGAACTCGTATTTTTGGAGGTCACATAACCGATCCCCAACATCAACAGGACGTACAAAAAGAAGACGGTTCCGATGACTGCGGTGAGTTCGGTCATGGCCTGATTATATCGGAGATAGGACGGTAAATAAGATTTTTCCTCACCCGCGCATTTTTATCGCGCTGAATTCAGCCCCCGTTTTTGCTATTATCAAGCTACTGAAAAGTCCCAAACACGAGGGCTTCCACTATTGTCATGCTGAGCCTGTAATATTTGCCCGTTGCCTTCATGCCCCAAAGGGGTATGTCGAAGTATGACCTTGATACAAGAGTTGTGTTCACACTTCGACAAGTTCAGTGTGACCGTTGCGGACCGAAAAAATAGTTTTTCAGCAACCCGCTATCGTCCTTTTCCAAAACCAAGAGGCTTTGTTTGCATGCAGTCATATGATTTTAAATCGATTGAAGAAAAGTGGCAGAAAATCTGGGAGGACGACGACACCTTCAAAGTAAAAACCGATCCCACTAAAGAAAAGTTTTATCTGCTCGAAATGTTTCCTTATCCTTCGGGAAGAATCCACATGGGCCATGTGCGCAACTATGCCATCGGCGACGCCATCGCCCGCTTCAAACGCATGCAGGGGTTCAACGTATTGCATCCCTTGGGCTGGGACGCGTTTGGCATGCCGGCGGAAAACGCGGCGATAAAAAATAAAAGCCATCCCGCCAAGTGGACGTTTGAAAATATCCGTTCCATGCGCACGCAAATCAAACGCCTTGGGTTCAGCTATGACTGGGACCGTGAAATCGCCACCTGCCGGCCGGAATATTATCGCTGGAATCAATGGTGCTTTCTCAAGTTTTTAGAGAAGGGTCTTGCCGTCCGAAAAACCGCGACGGTGAACTGGTGCGAGGCCTGCTACACCGTGTTGGCCAACGAGCAAGTGGTCGACGATTGTTGCTGGCGGTGCGAAGGGCCGGTCCAGCAAAAAAAGCAGGAGGCATGGTTCTTTAAAATCACCGAGTACGCCGATAGATTACTGGACGGCCTGAAACACCTGGAAGGCAGTTGGCCGGACCGGGTCATCACCATGCAGAAAAACTGGATCGGCAAAAGCTATGGCGCCGAGGTGGACTTCAAGGTGACAGGAAGTGACACCGTCATTAAAATTTTCACCACGCGGCCGGACACGCTTTATGGCGCGACCTTCATGGTGCTGTCGCCTGAGCATCCCTTAACGACGGCTCTTTCACGGGGCACCGACCAGGAAAAAGCGGTGGACGCGTTCATCCAAAAAGTCGCGGGCGAAGATAAAATTCAACGCACCAGCGAAACCGGAGACAAGGAAGGCGTTTTCACAGGCGCCTTTGCAGTCAACCCGCTCACCGGAAAAGAAATTCCCGTCTGGTCGGCTAATTTTGTGCTGATGGAATACGGCACCGGCGCCATCATGTCGGTTCCGGCGCACGATCAGCGCGATCTCGATTTTGCGCGTCAATACGATCTGCCGGTCAAAGTTGTTATTCAGCCCAAAAATGGCGACCTCGATGCCACCACCCTGATCGAAGCGTACAAGGATGAAGGCACGATGGTCCACTCCGGCCCCTTCGACGGACTGATCGGCAAGGAAGCCATACGCAAGGTATGCGAACACCTGCAAACCGAAAAAATCGGCCACGCCACCGTCAATTACAAACTGCGCGACTGGGGCGTTTCCCGTCAGCGTTACTGGGGGACTCCGATTCCGGTCGTCCACTGCGGGGACTGCGGCATCGTCCCCGTGCCTTACGACCAGCTTCCGGTGGAGTTGCCGCTGGACGCCCAATTGGGCGAACGGGGTCAATCGCCTTTAAGCTCCCTGCCGGAATTCGCCAACACCCCCTGCCCCAAATGCGACCGGCCCGCCAAAAGGGAGACCGACACGCTGGACACCTTCGTTTGTTCTTCCTGGTATTTCGATCGCTTCACTTCTCCAAGAGACGAGTCTCTGCCCTTCGACCCGGCGAATGTGAATTACTGGATGCCGGTGGATCAATACGTCGGCGGCATCGAGCATGCCATCCTGCATCTTTTGTATTCCCGGTTTTTTCATCTCGTGCTGAAGGATCTGGGCCGGATCGAAACGCCGGAGCCGTTCGCCAACCTGCTCACTCAGGGAATGGTCATCAAAGACGGGACCAAAATGTCCAAGTCGAAGGGCAATGTGGTGGACCCGGACGACATCATCAAAAATTACGGTGCGGACACTGCCCGTCTGTTTATATTGTTTGCCGCTCCGCCCGTCAAAGACCTGGACTGGAGCGATCAGGGGGTGGAGGGTTGTTTTCGTTTTCTAAAAAGAGTGTGGCGGATTTGCCTGGAATTTTTGCCGGAAATTGCATCTGCAAATGAGACGCCGGACGATTCCATTGCCATTTCAAAGGAACTGAAAGAGTTGCGCCGGAAAACCCACATCACCATCAAACGCGTGACCGATGACATCCAGAAGCGCACCCAGTTCAACACCGCCATTTCGGCGTGCATGGAACTGGTCAACCACCTGTACGTTTTCAGGGAAGGATGGAACGATGCGGATAAAAATGACGCCAACGCCCAGAGCATTGTCAAGGAAGCCCTCTCGTCTCTGGTCACCTTGCTGAGTCCTTTCGCGCCGCATATCGCGGAAGAAATCGGGTCTCTGCTGAACCCCGACTGTCAGGCCGGGCAACTTTGCTGGCCTGTTCATACAGATGCCTTGATTCAGGCGGATGAAATATTGATCGTGATTCAGGTCAATGGTAAGGTGAGAGATCGAATCACGGTTCCGGCTGGCATGAGCGGGGATGAAATACAATCCCTTGCGCTTGCAAGTTCCAAAGTTCAGGAATTCATTGGTGAGAAGGAAGTCAAAAAAGTCATTGTGGTTCCGGGAAAACTGGTCAACATTGTGGTGAAATAAAAAAAATAGTTAAACAAAATATGCGCTCCCCAATCAAATTCCTTTGCATTCTGGTCGGCTTGATATTTCTATCCGCCTGCGGCTATCACCTCGCCGGCACCGGCACCGGCACCTTGCCCAAACATCTGAAGACGGTGGCCATTCCGGTGTTCGAGAACACCTCGGCGGAGCCTAATATCCACCGCAATATGACCAACGTCATCCGTCAGTCTTTCATCAACGACGGCCGCCTGAAAGTGGTGAACACCAAAAACGCCGACCTTGTGATGCGCGGCGTGTTGAAAACTTACGCCTTGCAGGCAGTGTCCTTCGACAGCAACGACGTCGCTCTGGAATATTATGTGGCGCTGGGCGTGGCCATCGACGTCAAGGACATGGTAAAACGCAAACAGTTTCTCAAACAAAGTTTCACCACCAAATGGGATTTTCGCACCTCAGCCGACGTGATCAATTCCGAAGCCGCCCGCCAGACCGCCCTCAACGATGCGTATAAAGAACTGGGCAACCGCCTGGTGAGCATCGTCATCGAACAATTTTAAGCCCGGTCGTTTTGAACCCCAAAGAAGCCCTCCAACAAATCCGACAAGACAAGATCGCTCCCTTTTATTTTCTTTTCGGAGAAGAACGGTTTTTTCACAGCGAGATCATACACGCGATCGTAGAAAAACTGATCGACGCGGACAACCGCGAATTCAACTTAGAAACCTTCGAGGCAAAAAGCAGTTCGGTCAGTGACTGGATTTCTGCGGCCAAAACCCTGTCTTTTCTGGGCGGAACCAAAGTAGTCATTGCAACCAACCTGCATGAAGTCACCCTTGCGCCCAAAGATTGCGACGCACTTCTTGACTACAGCAAAGCCCCCCCTGAGGGAACCTGCCTTATCCTGACTGCGGACAAAGCGGACCGAAAAAGGAAAGTATTCAAATCCCTCACAAAACATGCGGGTGCTGTTGCCTGTGATGCCCCGGCTGAAATGACCCTCATTCCATGGATCAAAAAACGCGCCGATGCAATGGGCTATCAACTGTCCCCGGATGCCGCCAGGCAGATGGTCGAATTGACCGGTGCGAGACCCGGAGTTCTGGCGATGGAGCTTGAGAAACTCATGACTTACGCGGGCGGGAATCGGTCTATTACGGATAAAGAGGTGTTGGCGATGGTGGGCGACATCAAACAGGAAAATCCGTTCGCGTTGACTGAAGCGCTGAAAGAAAAAAATGCCCAGCAGGCGCTCGCTCTCTTACACAATCAGCTCGGTCACGGAGAAGAACCGCTGAAAATCCTGGGGACGATCGTCTGGCAACTTCGGGTCATCTGGGAAGTCAAAACCTATCAGGCGCAAAAACTGCCCCCGCAAAAAATTGCAGAGGCGATGGGAGCCAAGCCCTTCATGGTGGAAAAAGCCATGAAGCACACCAGAAATTTCAGCCACGGGGAATTGATCAAAAGTTTTAAGGGTCTGGTGCAGGCGGACCGACTCCTGAAAACCACCGGGCAGTCCGCCCAGGGGATTCTGGAATCGCTGATTTTAAGCCTGTGCGCCGGGAAAAACTAACCGGGCGAAAGACGCTAATAAACCGGAGTCGTTATTGAACTCCGGTTCAGGCAGATTGGGAAAGTTGATGAACCTTTTTGGCGAGGCCGGAAATTTTTCTGGACGCAGTGCGTTTGTGAATGACGCCCTTGCTGGCCACTTTGGAAATTATCTTGATGGCGCTTTGTAATTCTATTTCGGCTTCTTTCTTATCTTTATCCTCGATTTCCACCAATACTTTTTTGCTAGCGGTTTTGAGCTGAGTGCGATAAACCTTGTTGCGGGCGTATCTTTTTTCGGTCTGACGGTTGCGTTTGATTGCTGACTTATGGTTTGCCAAAGGTCCTTCCTTTCATGCTTGGGTATTAAAAATACGATCCTGCCAACCCTCTCGTTAAAGAGACGCGGCCTCGAACTGCAAAACTCCCCGATCATTTGCGAGAAATGCCCCGGCGACAACCCGAAACAGCGGTATAAGGGAGTGTAATCATATACTTCATTCCAACCGAGGATGTCAAGCCTCAAGCTTGGGAAAGGCTCTTTCCGCTCTCGTCTAGGCCAGACAGCTTACCACCTAATGCTTTGAATAAAAAGGTTTTTGATGATGAAATTCCGAGGAAAGCCCAGGCACAACCGAGTAAATATCAAATTCCCCGCACGACAAT
>UOGG01000131.1_pt1 | contig 11611 bp, 8 predicted proteins | sample 1990151 | NCBI WGS metagenome assembly UOGG01 (sample SAMEA4728526, study PRJEB27164) | hydrothermal vent metagenome | biome: marine basaltic hydrothermal vent biome; feature: marine hydrothermal vent; material: mineral | place: Pacific Ocean | collected 2011-06-14/2011-07-23 | depth 1741 m | reverse complement strand
AAACCGGCCCTGCTTTCCCTTCAGCATGTCGCTCAAGGATTTCAACGGGCGTTTGTTGGTGCCGCGCAGGGTGCGCCCACGCCTGCCGTTGTCGAACAGTGCGGACACCGCCTCTTGAAGCATGCGTTTTTCGTTGCGGATGATGATCTGCGGTGCTTTGAGCTCTTGCAATCTTTTCAGCCGATTGTTGCGGTTGATGACCCGTCGGTAAAGATCGTTGAGATCGGAGGTGGCAAATCGCCCGCCATCCAGGGGCACCAGTGGCCGAAGCTCCGGCGGTATGACCGGAACGACCTGCAAAATCATCCACTCCGGCCGGTTGCCGGACTTTCTGAAGGCTTCGATTATTTTGAGCCGTTTGGAAAACTTTCGTTTGTTCATGATCGATTTGGTGGTGAGGATGTCCTCTTTGAGAGTCACCGCCAAACCTTCCAGATCGATCTGTTTCAATAATTCTAAAATACTTTCCGCACCGATACTGACTTTGAGCGTGTCCGCAAACTCCAGCTCCACGGCACGAAATTCCTCTTCGGTCAACAACTGCCCTTCTTTAAAATCCGAGTCACCCGGGTCCAGCACAATGTAGTTCTCGAAATAAATGACGCGCTCAAGATCCTTGAGGCTGATATCGAGGATATGACCGATCCGGCTGGGCAGGCCCTTGAAATACCAGATATGCGCTACCGGGCTGGCAAGCTCGATGTGGCCCAGACGCTCCCGACGCACTTTGGACAGTATGACTTCCACGCCGCATTTATCGCACACTACACCCTTGTGCTTCATGCGCTTGTATTTGCCGCAATTGCATTCCCAGTCCTTGACTGGACCGAAAATTTTAGCGCAGAACAAACCGTCCCGCTCCGGCTTGAAAGTCCGGTAGTTGATGGTTTCAGGCTTCTTCACTTCGCCATAGGACCACGAGCGAATTTTTTCGGGTGACGCCAGACGGACACGAATGGCATCAAACATGATGGGATTTTTGGGCTTTTCAAAAATTGTAAAGCGATCCACCAGGTTTATCTCCTAAAAAGGATTTATAAGAATTCATTGCAACCCTTGCGGATTGGATATTTTTGTCGGAACTTATTTTTCGGATTCGATCAGTTCCACGTCGATGGCCAGACTCTGCAACTCCTTGACCAGTACGTTGAACGATTCGGGCAAACCGGGGTTCAGATTGGTGTCGCCTTTGACGATGGCCTCGTACATGCGTTTTCGGCCTTCAACGTCATCGGACTTTACGGTCAGCATCTCTTGCAGGGTGTAGGCCGCGCCATAAGCTTCCAGCGCCCATACTTCCATTTCCCCGAGACGCTGTCCGCCAAATTGCGCCTTACCGCCCAGAGGTTGTTGGGTGACGAGGGAATAAGGCCCGGTAGAACGGGCGTGTATTTTATCGTCAACAAGATGATGCAGTTTGAGCATATAGATATAGCCCACCATAACCTTCTGGCGAAACGGCGCTCCGGTTCGGCCATCGTAAAGCCGCACGGTTCCATCGATGGAGCAACCTCCTTCTTTAAGTAACTCGCGGACTTCGTACTCCTTGGCGCCGTCAAATACCGGTGTGGCCATGTGTACGCCGACCGCTTTTGCCGCCATGCCTAAATTGGTTTCCAGAATCTGCCCGACATTCATTCGGGAAGGCACGCCGAGCGGGTTCAATATCAGTTCGAGCGGGGTTCCATCTTCCATATAAGGTAAATCTTCTTCGGGAACAATTTTGGAGACAACACCTTTGTTTCCGTGCCGTCCCGCCATTTTGTCGCCGACCTGAAGTTTTCGTTTCATGGCCATGAACACCTTGACCATCTTGATAACTCCAGGGGCCAGATCATCGCCTTTTTTCAGCCGGGCAAGTTTTTCGTCCATCATTGCCTTCAAAATACCGACCTGATCCTTACAGGTGTCTGCCATGGCCTGCAATTCATCAGAGTCCACACCCTTGGCCGGGATATCCGGCAAATCTTTGAGGCTGACTTTTCGGATCGACTCTTCTGACAGAACATCGCCTTTACTGAAACTATATCTGCCCACAGACGCGGCTTTGGTAACTTCTTTTCCGATCAGTAAAGCATGAATATTTTTTTCCGTCTCGGCCCGGACGATCTGGATTTCCTCGTTGAAATCTTTTTCGATCAGGCTGGTTTCCTCTTCCTCAATCGCCAGAGAGCGGGAATCCTTGTCAACGCCTTTACGGGAAAACACTTTGACGTCGATCACTGTTCCGGTCACTCCCGGCGACACTCTGAGCGAGGTGTCGCGCACATCGCCGGCTTTTTCTCCGAAGATGGCTTTCAGAAGTTTTTCTTCCGGGCTGAGCTGAGTTTCGCCTTTCGGCGTCACTTTGCCGACCAGGATATCGTTGGCCTTGACCGTTGCCCCTATGCGGATGATGCCGCTGTCGTCGAGGTTTCTTAAAGCATCCTCGCCCACATTGGAGATGTCCCTAGTAATGTCTTCTTTTCCCTGCTTGGTGTCGCGGGCTTCCACCTGAAACTCATCGATGTGGATGGAGGTGTAAATGTCCTCCTTGACCATCCGCTCACTGACAATGATCGCATCCTCAAAGTTGTAACCATCCCAGGGCATGAACGCCACCAAGGCATTGCGCCCAAGGGCAAGCTCGCCTAATTCGGTCGAAGGCCCGTCGGCCAGAACATCGCCTTTCTTGACTTTCGTCCCGGTTATCACCAGAGGTTTCTGATTGACACAGGTGTTCTGATTGGACCGCTGATATTTGCTCAGGGTGTAGATATCGACATTGGAGTCGAGCAGACGACTGCGCTTGTTTTTAACGTGCCCACGGGTTTTATTCACCGTTCGCACCACGATGCGGGTAGCATCCACACTGATCACTTCGCCGTCGTTTTCCGCGATGATAAGGGCACCGGAATCATGAGCCACCATCGCTTCCATGCCGGTTCCAACAAAAGGAGCTTCGGCCTGCAACAAAGGAACGGCCTGCCGTTGCATGTTGGACCCCATGAGAGCCCGGTTGGCATCGTCGTTCTCTAAAAATGGAATGAGCGACGCGGCGACGCTGATCAACTGCTTGGGCGACACGTCCATGTAATCCACGGTATTGCTGGGTGACAGGAGAAAATCCCCACCCTTGCGCGCTGAAATGACTTCTTTGACAAACTTTTTGTCGTCATCGAGTTCGGCGTTGGCCTGGGCGATGACAAATTTATCTTCTTTTAAAGCGGTGTGAAATTCGATCTTGCTCTTGGCATAACCATTCTCAACCCTGCGATAAGGCGTCTCGATGAACCCGTATTCGTTGACCCGGGCATAGGTGCTCAAAGACGCGATCAGGCCGATGTTCGGGCCCTCCGGCGTTTCGATCGGGCAAATACGTCCATAATGAGTCGAATGCACGTCACGAACTTCAAAGCCCGCACGCTCACGCGTCAAACCACCCGGTCCCAATGCGCTCAGGCGCCGCTTGTGGGTCACTTCCGACAGTGGATTCGTCTGATCCATAAACTGGGACAACTGACTGCTGCCGAAAAATTCCTTGATCGCCGCCGTGACCGGCTTCGAGTTGATCAGGTCATGCGGCATGGAAACTTCCAACTGCTGAATGGACATGCGCTCGATGATCGCGCGCTCCATACGCACCAGACCCACTCTGAACTGATTCTGCAACGATTCCCCAACACCACGCACCCGGCGATTGCCGAGATGATCAATGTCGTCGATCTGACCGATGCCGTTTCTAAGGCCGATGATGTATCTCACCACCTCTTTTAAATCTTCCAGAGTCAACAAACGGTTATCCAGTGGAATGTCCAGGCCGAATTTCTGGTTCAGCTTGATCCGGCCCACCACAGAAAGGTTGTAGCGTTTGGGATTGGAAAACAAATTCATGAACAACGATTTCGCGATTTCAGGGGTCGGCGGATCACCCGGACGCAAGCGCTTGTAGATCTCGCGAATGCCTTCTTCCTGGGTAGAAATTTTGCCCGCCTGTAAAGTGTCGCGGAGTGCCGTATCGGAAGCTTCTTCGTCGATCCTGAGGATTTGAATTTCAGAAATCTTGTTTTCTTTTATGTAGTCGAGGATCTCGACTGTGATCACCTGATTGGTCTCAGCAAACACCTCACCTGTTTCCTTGTCTATGATCTCTTCAAACAGGAAGCGACCAATGAGGCCTTCCTCATCGAATTCGATCTTGGAGGACCGGGTCATGCGGGAAATTTTCTTGCCCGCCGCCGGTGTGATTTTTTTCCCGCCCTTTAAAATCACATCGTTGGTTTTAGGGTCGATGATGTCTTCGAGCACTTTGAAACCGATCAGCAGGTTTTTAGCGCCCATGGTGAACCGGGATTCTTTGGCGGAAATATTGACTTTTTCAATGGGGTAGTAAGTTTCCAGGATTTCCTTGCTGGTCATGCCGAAGGCATGGAGCAGGATAGTCGCGGGGAGCTTGCGCCGTCGGTCGATCTTCACAAAAAGAAGATCCTTGATGTCAAACTCGAAATCGATCCAGGAACCGCGGTCCGGGATGATACGCGCAGAAAAAAGGATTTTTCCACTGACGTGAGACTTGCCCTTGTCGTGCGAGAAAAAGGCTCCGGGAGAACGGTGCATCTGGCTGACGATCACGCGCTCAACGCCGTTGATCATGAAAGTCCCGGTCGGACCCATCATCGGCATTTCACCGAGAAAAATTTTCTGTTCTTTCACTTCCCGGATCGTGTTCACGGTGATCTGGTCGATCTTTTCCGCTTTCAGCTTTTCGATGACATCGGCTGTGATCGGTGTGCGCGCAGGAATAATGGCTTTGCCTTTTTCGGTGCGCCGGACATCCTCAACGATATATTTGCCGTCGAGATCCTTGAGAGACTTCGGGGTGATATCGATCGCCTCGCGGTCGAACAGCACCAGACGGACCATGAGCTTGATCGAATCGGCGTAGGTCAGGCCTTTTTGACGACACTCACTGAGCTTGTGTTTTTCATTGTAGGTGACTTCCTGTCCACATTTTTCACACATCACGCCCGGGCCACCGAGTTCTTTGAACTCTCCGCAGCCGCATTCCCAAAGCCCGACTTCATAGCCAACGTATTCGATACGGGCATTGATGTTCAGATCCATGATCGGGAATACGTCCTGAAAAACCTCTTCCAGCCCACGGATCTCCCGCCCTACAGGCGCCGTGTCCCACTGGATAAAAGACTCAAAAGAGTTTTTCTGGATTTCTATCAGGTTTGGTATTTCATCAATGACCTGGATGCGGGCAAAATTGCGTCTTTCCCTAAGGTTACTGGTCGCTCTCCGGGAACGGTTTTCTGACATATTATGCCTTGCCTTATGAATGAGTGAGAATTAATGAAACAGGAATACCTCCAGTCCTGACTGCAAAGGGTTCAAGTCTATTTGACTTCAACTGATCCCCCGGCCGCCTCGATTTTTTTCTGTATTTCCTCAGCCTCTTCTTTTTTCACTCCTTCTTTAACGGCTTTGGGAGCCGCCTCAACCAGATCCTTGGCATCTTTGAGACCCAGGCCGGTGATCGCGCGAACTTCTTTGATCACCTGAATTTTCTTGTCGCCTGCGGCTGTGAGAATAACATCAAACTCGGTTTTCTCTTCCGCTTCCGCTCCACCGCCTGCCGCCGGAGCAGCCATAGCCATGGCCGGAGCCGCCGCTGTCACCCCATATTTATCTTCCAGCTCTTTTACAAACTCCGACATCTCCAGAACACTCATGCTATCGATAAAGGACACTACATCCTCTTTAGTGGCGGCCATCACATACTCCTTTCAACAATCAATTTTATAAATACGATAAATTTCAATTCACTCTATACGAAAGGCAAGCACTCCTCACTCGCCAGATAAAAACTCTTATACTTACAAACGCCGGTCAACCACCAGATGCCTTTTTCTCGCGCACTGCATCCAAAGTCCCCACAAGTTTCCGGAGCAAAGAGCTGAACACACCAACAAAATTGGTGGTCGGCCCCTGGAACACAGAAAGCATCTGCCCCAGCAAAGCATCTCTTGAGGGCAGGTCGGCCAATGCGGCTACGCCTTCGGCGGTGATCATCTTGCCTTCCACGAGACCACAAATCACTTTCGGGGTTTTTTTCGCGTCGATCTTGCGCTGTGCCGCCAGAGCCTTGGCCGGAGCTATAGGATCATCAAAGCTCAACAGCACCGAAACCGGGCCGGTAAAACTGGCATCGAGCACTTCAAAAGGAGTGTTCTTGGCGGCGAGCTTGGCCAGGGTGTTTTTGACCACCCGAAACTCCACGGACTGATTTCTCATGCTGGCACGCATCTCGGTGATGGCAGTCGCTTCAATCCCCTGGTAGTTGGCCAGAATGGCGGAAGTCGCCTTCTGAAACACTTCGTTCAATTCTTTCACCGCTTCTTGCTTTACTGGATTTGGCACAACAACAACCTTTCAAAATTAGATCAACGAGCACCCGAACACGGACACTCTAAAAAAACTTTTTGTCGCTTCTGATTCACGGCGCATAGGCCACTCGGACACCCGCACCCATGGTACCGGAAATCGAGACTCCCTTGACATAATGCCCTTTACTGGACGCGGGTTTCATCTTGACCAGTGTGGCAATCAGAGCGTGATAATTTTCGCTGAGATCCTCAACGGAAAAACCCACTTTCCCTAAAGTAGTATGCACGATCCCACCTTTGTCCACTCGAAAATCCACCTTACCGGCCTGAATTTCCTCGATCGCTTTTTTAACGTCAAAGGTGACCGTTCCGGTTTTAGGGTTCGGCATCATACCGCGCGGACCGAGCACCTTGCCAAGCTTGCCCACCACACCCATCATGTCGGGAGTGGAAACGACCCGGTCGAAATCCAGCCAGCCGCCCTGAATTTTTTTCACCAGGTCATCGCCGCCGACAAATTCTGCGCCAGCGTCTTTGGCTTCGACTTCCTTTTCACCTTTGGCGAAAACCAGCACGCGGAACTTTTTCCCCGTACCTCTGGGGAGAACCACGCTACCGCGAATATTCTGATCCGCTTTTCTAGGGTCCACACCAAGGTTGATCGCAATGTCCAGCGATTCATCAAACTTTGCGTAGCTGGCTTCTTTGGCCAACGCCAACGCTTCTTTCAACTCATATTTAACGTTGCGGTCGACTTTCTGGAAAGCCGCTTTCATTTTCTTACCCTGCTTTGCCATGACCCCTCACCTTGATCGTTAATTAACCTTCAACCTTCAAACCCATGCTGTGCGCGGAACCGGCGATGATCTTAACGGCCGCATCAATATCGCACGCGTTGAGGTCTTCCATTTTCACCTTGGCAATCTCCTCAACCTGCTGACGGGTGACCGACCCCACCGACTCCTTACTGGGATTGGAAGAACCCTTGGCGATTCCCGCCGCCTGCTTCAACAACACAGACGCTGGCGGAGATTTTGTAATGAAAGTAAAACTTCTGTCTTTGTAAACTTCAATGACGACAGGAATGATCATGCCTTCCTGCCCCTGAGTCTTGGAATTAAATGCCTTACAGAATTCCATGATATTGACCCCGTGCTGTCCCAGCGCTGGCCCAACCGGAGGCGAAGGTGTCGCCTGCCCTGCGGGAATCTGCAATTTGATCTGACCCATCACTTCTTTTGTCGCCACTTTATTGCCGTCCTTCCTCTATATAGTCACTGCCCATATAAAATTCACGGGAACACTTCTCCCGGTCTCTAAACTATTTTCCAAAAACCAAACCCCTTCAAATCAAACTCTTTCAATCTGCGGAAATTCCAGCTCAACCGGGGTCGCCCGGCCAAAAATGGAGACCATGACCTTGACTTTGCCCTTGTCGGGATTGACCTCGTCGACCACGCCATTGAAATTCAGGAACGGACCATCGATCACCCGCACGTTCTCGCCCTTCTCGAAAGAAAATTTGGGCTTGGGCCGGGCCGACTCTCCCTTGATCTGATCCAGTATTACTTTAACCTCGGCTTCCGACAAAGGCACGGGAGCCCCGCCGCCACCAAGAAAGCCTGTGACCTTGGGCGTGTTCTTGATCAGATACCAAAGGTCCTGGGTCATCTCGCAATGGATCAGAATATATCCCGGAAAAAATTTCCGCGACGATATTTTCTTCTTCCCCTTACGAACTTCAACCACATCTTCAGTGGGCACGACGATCTCACCCAACTGCTCCTTGCAGTCGGAATGCTCGAACTGCTCTTCCAAATTCAGCTTGACCTTGCGCTCGTACCCGGAATAGGCATGAATAACGTACCACTGCATAGACAAATTTAGATCCCAGGTGAAAAGCAGAGGCTAAATAAGGCCCTGCACGATTTTCGATAAAAGAGCATCCACGATCCCCAAAAACAACGCGATCAGAAAAACCACCACGACAACAACCGTGGTGCCACCAATCGCTTCCTTTTTGGAAGGCCAGGTGACTTTTTTCACCTCAACCCTCACTTCTGACAAAAACTTTGTGGCTTTCGATATCATGTAAGCTTCAACTCTTAAAATTAAGTCAACAGGCCAGGAGGGATTCGAACCCACAACCCTCGGATTTGGAATCCGATGCTCTAGCCGTTAGAGCTACTGGCCTATGCGAATTCCCTGACAATACCCCTGTCGCGGCCCCGACCAAACATACCACAAAAGAGCCCACCGACTTCCAACACTCCCGATCCATATTACCTGAGACAACACACGTATTATTTGGTTTCCTTATGGGGGGTATGCTTCCTGCAGAACCGACAAAACTTTTTAATTTCCAAACGATCCGTCATCACCTTCTTGTTCTTGGTCGTGGAATAATTTTTCCGCTTACATTCTCCGCAAGCCAGATGAATAATATCTCTCATAAATCGTCCAACTCTCCATTAGGGAACCAGAAAGCCATGCGCCGCACCCTCTCCCAGACACCCTGAATTTCAAAAATTTCCGCCAAAACTAAAAGCCCACGATCGGATTTGAACCGATGGCCTCTTCCTTACCAAGGAAGTGCTCCACCCCTGAGCTACGTGGGCAAGACTTCTTTACTCTTACCCTCCACTTCACAATCCAGATAAAGTGGAGCGGGAAACCGGACTCGAACCGGCGACCCTCAGCTTGGAAGGCTGACGCTCTAGCCAACTGAGCTATTCCCGCAAATTCCCCCAAAAAACAAAAATAAGGATGGGGAGGGGAGGATTCGAACCTCCGAAGGCGAAGCCGACAGATTTACAGTCTGTTCCCTTTGGCCACTCGGGAACCTCCCCGGACAGAGTGGGAATACGTTCCCTCCGTTTAAAACAGATCGGGTAACTACCCCTCCAAATAAGCAAATTTATCGAGACACCGGACCCGTCCTACCAAAGCGCAAACCTTCAGCTGGAGCTGGCAAAGGGACTCGAACCCCCGACCTGCTGATTACAAATCAGCTGCTCTACCAACTGAGCTACGCCAGCTCAACAAATAGAAAAACGCTCATCTTACTGACTTCATTTCCCTTTTGTCAACACAAAATGAAAAAATTCAAGAATTTTTGAATGTAGATGGGTTTTTAACCTCAGAGGGAATACGATGTTGCGGAGTCTATCATGGTTAAAAAAAATATAACAGAAAAATTTACGCTCCTATGGCGCAATTTTGAAAAAATTATAGCACGACCGTGTCCAAAAATCCTATCTTAAAAATATTTTTAAGTTTGGTCAATATATTCAATGCGTCGGGTCCCATCCAGAAGGGTCCGGAATATCGATTATTTGCTTGTGAACATCAAATCCATGCACTTTTTTTTATGAATTTTCCCGCCAATGACTCAAAAGGTCGTGCAGGGTTTGCTTGAGAGGTATTTCTGGGCGCCACCCTGTTTTTTCAGTCAAAAGGGAAAGATCGCCTGCAACCCGCACCGGTTCTTCTTCACGATACAATTTATTATCTCGCTCTATCCGAATGGGGATACCTGAAATTTCCAGCAGGCCATCCAAAATAGACTGCACGCTCACCGCCTGGCCCGAACAAACGTTGAACACTTCCCCGGCGCCAGCTTTTTCCATGATCGCAGTATAGGCACGCACGGTGTCCCGGACATCCATGAAATCGCGATAAGACTCCAGGTTTCCGGTTTGCATGACAGCGTCGGCGCCCTTTTCAATCATCGCGATTTGCCGGGAAAAAGCGGAACACACAAAACGGGAATTCTGCCTGGGGCCGATGTGGTTGAAAGGGCGTACTCGAACCACGTCCAGCCCGTCCCTTAAAAAATACGACTGTGCCAGCATTTCGGCTGAGGCTTTGCTCACTCCGTAAAGTGAAACCGGCTGGAGAATTTGCGTTTCTTTCACCGGGTTCTCTTGCTCAGTCACAATTCCATAGGCTTCTGAAGACCCGGCAAAAAGAACCCGGCAGTTCAATTGCAATTCCTTGACTGCCTGCAATAAATTCAAGGTGCCGGTGAAATTCGTAGCGAAAGCCTCCGACCCTTCTTTTTCCGCATCGGGAGGAAAGGACATCGCCGCAAGATGATAAACCCTCTCGGGCCGAACCTCAGCCAGAATTTTTTTGAGCGCGACTCTGTCATTGACATCTGCAACCCATACCTGAATCTTGTCTTCAATATGCATTACGTTGCCGTTATCCGTCATGGAACGGGCAAGACCGGTGACTTCTTCATTTTGCGCGAGCAGGCAATCGGCTAAATGCGAGCCGACAAAGCCATGGATTCCAGTGATCAGATTTTTCACAGTTTTCCAGTCAGATAGTTACAGGTTATGGGTTTTCAAAGGAGAAAAAATCAATTCAATTTCCAGACGCTATTTCGCCTGCAATCATGGAGAAATCCACGGACTTTCGGTCCCGGTCGAAAACAACATCGTGCCAGCATTCGGGTTTTTCACGCACCCGAAACCCGATGAGGTCGGCGGGCCTGCCAGGGGAAACCACCCCAACGGGTAAATCCAATACGGAAGCGCCGCCCACAGTCGCCATGGTTAAAATTTCAGCCCTGGAAACATTCTCCAGCATTTCATCGGCGACACGCAACTCATGCAGAAAATTCAACCGGTCGTTGCTGGCCAGCGAATCCGTCCCCAGCCCGATTGCGACCCCACGGTCGAGCAGGTCACGAACCGGCATGACCTGGGTACGACCAAACCAGCGGGTACTTCCCGGACAAAACACCGCGCGCGTGCCTCTTGCCTGCAAAATCTCCAAGTCCCCGTCGATATGATTGAGATGAACGGCGACCATCGAATCCAGAACGCCAAGATCGTCCAGATATCGAACCGGGCTTTTCCCTGGCGGAACCCAACTTGCGTCAAACACACCGCGCTCCTGCAAAAACGCCTGCAACTCCCCTTTCCCGGCATGCAAAAAGCGAACTTCTTCAGGAAATTCTGCAACATGACACGATGAAAGGCAAGTGTGGCGCAAAGCAATTTTCTTCATCTCCTGAAACAACGCTGGCGATACCGAGTAAGGGGAATGCGGCGCCAGCCCGAGTTGCAGGAGCGGTCCCGTTGAACTTTGCGTCTCTAAAACAGAAACCACTTGCTCAAGAGATTCTTTGACCTTGTCCCCCCGGAACCCAAGAACCTCCAGAAACACCACCTGCCTGAATGGAAGAGTTGCGTACTCGCGCAAAAGTTCCACATCGGAAAGTGTGTCCG
>UOGG01000066.1_pt1 | contig 11860 bp, 13 predicted proteins | sample 1990151 | NCBI WGS metagenome assembly UOGG01 (sample SAMEA4728526, study PRJEB27164) | hydrothermal vent metagenome | biome: marine basaltic hydrothermal vent biome; feature: marine hydrothermal vent; material: mineral | place: Pacific Ocean | collected 2011-06-14/2011-07-23 | depth 1741 m | reverse complement strand
ATGCGGCGAAGGTACTCATCGCGAATGGTGCGGATATAAACCCCAAAGGCAGTTCTCCGTTATTTTCGGCGGCGAGGAAGGGGTATGCCGATCTCGCAAGATTGCTCCTCGAACATGGCGCCAAGGTGGACGCCAGAAAAAAAGCCGGGCCGACGCCTCTGCATTTTGCGGCGGGTGGAGGCCACGATGACGTGGTGAAAGTTTTACTGGAATATGGCGCCAAAGTCCGCGCCAAGGACATTGTGGACAACACGCCCCTGCTTTCCGCCGCCGCCGGGGGACATCGCTCCACCATGGAACTGCTCATCTCCGAGGGGGCTGAGATTAGCGCCAAAGATAAGGACGGGACGACTTGTCTGCATTTCGCGGCCAAAGGCGGTCACAGAGAAGCTGTGAACCTTCTGTTGCGAAAAAATGTTGCCGTCAATGTGAAGGATCAAAAAGGGCTCACGCCCCTGCACCTGGCGGCTCAGCACGGGCATGAGGGTGTTGCCGCCTTGTTGATTGAAAAGAATGCCGACATCGGCTCGACCGATAACGAAGGGTCCACTCCATTACACCTGGCCGCCGAGTGGGGAAGAAAAGCGACGGCGGAACTGCTGGTCAACGAAGGCGCTGACTTGAAGGCCCGAAACAATAATGGGAAGACTCCAGAGGAACTGGCCACGGCCATGAAGCACAAAGTCGTCGCGGAAATGCTGGCCTGGTATCAAAAACAAAAATAAGTTCCCTGCCTGTGGTTTCTAAAGCGAAAGACCAAACCCAAGCCAGGCAACATTGTGCGGCACAAGCAAACGCCCCCCACAGGCCGTGATGCCCCGGCCAGCTAAAGAAACCGGGTTTCACGTTTCTATTGATTCAGGCCCGATACCCCTGATTCAGGCCCATACCCTGGAAAAAACCGTTTACAGCCTACTTGAATTTCGACAGACATTCCTTGGCGATATCCTGATTGCCGATCAGATCGCATTTGGCCTTTTTAGAATCGACCCAGGCCAGACAGAGATTTTGCAAGTCTCTCCCTTTGACCAGTGAACAGTAATACCAGCTGTGGTCCTTATTGGTGAACCGATTCACATCTTTTTGCCCATGATTGGGGTTGCTGGTGGCGCGACAGATATTCTTACGGTTGGCATCACTGATTTTGTCGCATTCGGGATACATCATTGTTCCATCTTCAGCCCAGACCTGGGAAACCGTAAAAATTGTTGAAAGGCACAGGGCCAGACCCATCATCATAAGATGCCGCATTCTCTCCTCCTTTAAAAAAACAATTTTCTAAAAAACAAATTACCACCTGATTTGTCTAAGAATCTTGCAGAGAATAATATATTGCAAGCAAAAAGTGGGCGCTTTACATTAACAGCCAAAATATCAATAGGTTAAAATACGGAAAGCAAGTCATAGGCAAGAACCTTTCTCTCTTGGATCAGGCAGAATTAGGCTCGGAAGTCTGGATAAAATTTTTCCCGCCCATGTGACGGAGCTCATTTGTTTTTTCGGAAATTTATTGTAGGCTTTTAAGTTAAGGCTAAGAAAATGACACGGGGTTTCAGTTCCACCCTTGCCCCGATAGTTTTTCCAAAGAGTCTATAAAATGATCAACCAACTTGAGACGACTATGAAAAAATTTTTCTTCATTTTGTCAGCAGTTTTATCGTTTGCGATGACAGCACCCTGGGCCACAGCCATCGCGGTTGAGCGGGTGAACATTCTGGAGGAGCAAAATATCGAACAGAAAATTCATGAACTGAGCGAGGAATGGCAACGCCATTTCGTCGATTCCGTGAATCATTTTCTAGAGAAGGAATTGACGCGTCTTAGAAAGGACAAGGCGGAACCCAAAGAAGGTGTCAAGAATCAAATCGAAAAATATCAGGCCGAATTAAAACAGGGCTCACGCGATCCTGAAACTTTTATTGCCCTGGCCAGATTATACGACCGGATGCAGGACGGCGCCGGTGCCATCATCAACGCAAAAAAGGCGGAAGAAATATTTGTGAATCAAAAAAATGTGAAGGGGACCGCTGAAGCGAGAAGGAGCCTGCGGCAATACTTTGAAAAATACAATTACAAACCGGAAGATTTTGATCTCGAAAAATGAACGACCTTGTCCGCAAGCGGACGGGGTATCCTGCAAGGGGTTTTATTTAAAAGCCGTGACAAGCCACGGGGTATCAAACCCACTGGTGGGAATGAAATGGCTTTTAAGGCGCGGCTCACACATAAAATGAGAGTGACAACATGAAAAAATATTTTTATTTCTTATCGGTATTAATATTGACTCCCCTGGTGGGTGTCTTAAATGCCGGTGCTTTTGAGAACGGAAATGAAGCGGAAAAACTGGAGATACTCACCCGACAGGTTTTATATTTTGGCGATCGTTTGCAAACACAACCCAACGATCCTGATTTGCATTTTAAACTGGGAACAAAGTTTTATCAGCTGGGCCGGTTTTATGAAGACAAAGCTGACCGTATTTTTAAGACTGATAAAAATTATGCGAATAGAAATAAAGCCCGCCAGTTTTATAGAGACTCGATCGCGCATTTACAGAAATCTCTGAAAATACAGCCCCGGAGCGCAGGCGCTCATTTCAATATCAGCCTCACTTATTTAGTTGAGGGCGATGGCGAAAACGCGATCTCTCATATGCGAGAATCTGAAAAGCTATTCATGAAAAATAATGATAAAAGAGGCATCGCGAAAGCTAGAAAAGCATTGCGGGAATGGTTCGACCGATACGGTTATCGCCCGGAAGATTTCACCCAACAATAATAGGATTTTTATGGCACTTGGACTTGCTTTGACAGGGTTAGCGCATGCGGAAGAAAGTGAAAATTTGTGGACGTTGAAAGAGGTTTCCTGGTGGGACGAACTGGAATTAACGAAGGACCCGCGATTCATCAAGCTGGACCTTGGACCGGACAAACTGGTTTACGAATCCGTTTTGCCCTTGGAAGAAATCTGGCAACTGCACCGAAAATACAAACAGCACTTTCTGGCAGTGTTCAAAGACGATCCCCTGGAAACCTCCTACCGGCAAGACCGCATAAAACAGGTGAACCAACTGGAAGAAAAACTCAAAGACCCTCGTCTGCGTTTTGTCAATGTCTGGGTTTTTGACTGGGATTACTGAGTTCTTGCAGACACATTTTTTTACCGTTTGCACTCTACGGCCCCGCTTCTTCCGCTAAAATAAATTGCGTTGCCGAATTTATTTTTCGGACTCCCGAAATTTGTTCTTCCAATTTCCCTTTTGTTCGCCAGGGATTTGGCCTGTTAAGACACATTCTTCCCCTGTATTGCCACCCAGTCCAGGCTTTCCACCTGTATTGGCGTTCCTGCTAAATGGCCCGCCGGGTTTCTTAAAAGATGCGTTTCTCAGCCCCCCCAGCATTCTCTTCCGGGATATTTTTAATAACATGATATCAACATTTTACCAACATCCTGAATGGCCCACAAATTATTGATAAATCGCACTGAAACTATTCATTGATTAATTCATGGGAAAATGTATATCATGGGAATCCCGAAATCGAAGCGGAGTGTCGTTTGATGAAAAAAATAGTGTCCGCAGTTTTAATATCCGCCGTGTGGTGTTCCCTGTTTGTCTCCAGTTCTCTGGCGCAAAATGGCTCGACTGCTGATGGTGCAGTGCCGCAAAAAGGCACTGAGCAGAACATGAACGATATGATCCAGCTGTTGGAAGAACTGCAAACTGATGAGGAGAAGGGTAAAGATTTTTCGCTTCCGAAAAATAACGCGAAGAATACAAAAGCACTCAACGACCCGATGGCAATTATTGCAAAACCGAAAGAGCCGTTGAAACCGGCGAATGATCCGGTTGAAGAATATAGTTCTGAAAATATTTTTGATTCGGCCAGCGAAACCATTCCGTCAGACCCTGTTGCGCCCTCTTCTGCTCAGCCTGCGCTATCTGCCGACAAAGTGTTGGCGGAACAAGAAAACCAGTTGAATGAGATTGAGAACAATGTAAACGAAATGCTCAAAGCGTTGGAGGAGCTGGAGAAAAGCGGGCAAGAGGGACAAATCGCCGCCGCCGATCCTCTGGATGATTTTTTGACTCCTCCTGAGAGTTCAAACTCTGGCAATGAAAATAGTGCTAAAAAAAGTATTGAGAAAAAAGATGAGGTGGTTCGACTGGACCCGGATGGCCCGGACCTGCATTTTCAGAATGGTCTGGTGTTCTGGAAATCCGAGAACCTGGAAGCGGCACTGCATGAGTTTCGGGAAGTGATCCGGCTGGCCCCGGAAAATGCCCACGCCTATTGGAACCTGGGACTGTTGTACGACAAATTGAATCAGGGGGCAGAGGCAATCGCCAGTTTGAAAAAGGCCGAAGAGGTCTATTCCAAATACAACTACCCTGAGTTTGCGGAAGATGCCAGAAAACGGCTGAAAAGTTTTTCTGAAAAATATGGCCGCTAAGGTCTTAGGCGTTGACGACTATTTTCCCGGCAAACCCTAGCCGCTCGCGCTTGCGGGTGTTTCAACTGGAAGAAATCACGCGGATTTTCTGTTTCAGGCTGGAATGCAAAATATTTTCTATGGCGCGCAGGGTGCCGGTTGCAGAGCTTGGACAACTTCCGCAGGCGCCCTGGTAACGAATGCGCAGGGTGTTGTCTGAAAAATCAAGAACGGTGAGCCCCCCGCCATCGTTGGCCAATGCAGGCCGTACCGTTTCATCCAGCACGGCGTCGATCACCGCGCCTTTTTCCGGATCCGAAAGATTTGGGAAATCAATTTTATCCAGACTCTCTAAAATAGATGGCTCGTCTGTCTCCTCGGGTTTGGCATCCTGACCATCGTAAAAGGTCAGATGTTCTTCGATGATATCCTCCACCGCATCCACAAGAAGTTCCAGGTTGTGCGCACTCTGGAATGAAACCGTGACAAAATTTTCAGTCATATAAATGCTTTGGACATTCCCGAGATCAAACACCGAGCGGATGAAATGATCTCCCTTGGCATCTTCTTCAGACGTGACGGACCGGGCTCCGGAACCCACGACCGGGGCATTTAAAACATATTTAAAGGCATTGGGGTTGGGAGTCATCTCCGTGTCCAGAACCTCAAACTTTTTTTCGACACCTTCGTTCATAAAAATTCCCCCGTTTGGTTTGTACTCTATAAGATGAGAAGAATTTGGTTTGGTTGCAAAATAGCTGTCAGCCAGCCTGCATTAAAGCTCCGGTTGGAGTTCGCTTGCCATATTTTTCTGGCAATGAAGGGGGGGCAAGCTACGGAATTTCAACGAATCATTGGCAGATGGCTGGATCAAAAAAAACTGCCCTATGCCCCACCGATTGTTGCAACGAAACAGGATTGACTTTAAGAAATTACAGGGTCTCTATGCCAAAAAACTTCAGGAAGGAAACAGCCGCCCAGATTCCGATACTGGCAAAAAAACCAAGCGCAACCGCAAGGGATATAAAAAGAACGCCCAGTTTCAGCACTTCTTTGGCAATATTTTTCTTCATAGCTTCATTTTCACTCACGAATGCTATCTCTCTCAAACCTGGCAAACAACCCTCTCTGTGAAAGAAAGAGTCGACACCTCTTTTAAAAATATCTCCCAATGGAGAGAAGAAAAATTAAGACAAAAGCATAACACACCCGTCAATCCAAAAAAACCTTTCATACACCTCAAATCGCATTTTTCCCAGATCATTTATCTGGCTGTTACCACAACAGATTCAACCAATCGCTTGAGCACTTTCGCCCCTTCCTCAATAGCGGGCAAAGGCGCCTCCCGATCCACCTTGAAGGCCAGAAATAAAAACTCTTTGTATAGAGAAAACCCATACAAGATAAATTTGTCCGGCCCTTCAATCCACTCCATCCGATGAACCTGCCCCGAACGGGCAAGCGTTCTGACCGTCACCAACGCCCGCCCTGTTTTCTCTGGCGGATAAAAATCCCACAGGCGTTCCATATAACCTCGGATCAGGTTTTCTGGCAATTCGCTGTGTGTTGTAGCAAAATTTCCTTTAACAAATTTGATCAGACGGCCCTCGCTAATAGTGCCAATCAGAATGTTACCGGGACGGGTTTTATGCCGAAACCCCACGTCCATGTGCAATAGCAGTTTTTCGGTTTTTTTCTCAGGGACGAACCGGATGTCCAGCTGTTCGCGGTTCTGGGTATTCGAATTACGGGGTTTCCGGACAAAACGCGATTTTAGCCGGCTCTTGACCAGAATATAACCAAAGTCCCGTTCATCCCGCCAGGCGTCGGGGTCCACTTCCCAGCCCCCTCCCGGTAAGGTGAACGCATACCCTTTGTTGTCGTGGACAAACTCAGTGCCGACAATTCTATTTGGGACACAGCTCAATGTCTGTGCCAATACGAACCCGAGAACTCCGGTTTTAATGAGTGTGGAGAGCACCCCCTTAAACTTCGCCGTCAAAAAAGCTACCTTCATAAAAATCGTGATCGAAAAAGACCATGGAATTATCTTTAAAAAAAACCATGCTCAGTCCTGCAATCATATCAGTGTCTCGCCCCACAACAAACCGCATGCGTCACAAACCACGATATTTCAACTCCATTCGGTTTTTACTGGAAAATTTGCAGAATACAATTAAAGAGTTTTCTTTAAAACAACCTCGAACGGCCAAATATAACTCCGCAAAATTCGAGGGGTTTTATTTAAAAGCCGTGACAAGCCACGGGGTATCAAACCCACTGGTGGGAATGAACTTTCCAATCGGGTTTTACGAAAAATCTGCCTGCACCCTCAAGAGGGTCACCTTCCCCCAAAAAACACGTAACTATTTAATTTATTTGACTTTACTTAAATAATTGACTAACCTTTAAGCATTAATAGTTACACTTGGTGTTCACCTGAACCTCTCACTACTCTACTGAAAACCCCGTATCAGGGGAAACGACTCATGACTGCTAAAACAGAAGATTCTCAGGTTAAATTATTGATCGTGGACGATAATCCCGACGATCGCTTTCTCTACAAACGGCTGTTGGAGAAAGTAAACGGGGTCCATTGGTCCATCCTTGAATCGGAATCCGGGAAAGACGGGTTGGAAATTTGCAAAAATGAAACTCCCGATTGCGTTCTGCTGGATTATATTTTACCTGATATTGATGGGTTGGAATTTTTACTCCAGTTGAAAAATATGGCAGTTTCCGTTCCCGTCATCATGCTGACCGGACAGGGAGACGAAACGGTTGCCGTACTCGCAATGAAAGAAGGCGCCCGGGATTATCTCTCGAAAGACATTCTCACACCCGTCTCCCTGAAGAGAACCATTTTAAAAAGCCTCGCCTCTTCCAGACAACCTGCCAGCTCAAACTGGGAAAATAAAAAAAAGACCGAGCTGATCTCTGAAATTCAGGCACTGGAAAAAAAGCTGGCCGCATCTACGGGCATCGACGCGTTGACCGGGTTGCCCAACCGGCAGAGCATGCTGGAAAAACTGGACTATGAAAAGTGCCGGTTCGGGCGCAACGGAAAATCCTTTGCTGTGGTCATAGCGGATATAGATGATTTATACAGCCTGTGCGATCCATACGGTCAGGAAACAGAGAACGAACTTCTGACTCAGGTTGGTCAGTGGCTCGATTTAAACTCCAGAAGACAGGACATCGTCTGCCATTGGGGCAAAAAACGGTTTATCCTCATGTTGCCGGAAACCGAATTACAAGGAGCCCGTTTTTTCATCGAAAATCTCTGCGAAAAAATTGAACACAATAAATTCACCCTCAATGATCAGAAAACAAATCTGACCCTGAGTTTCAGCGTCGGGATTTACGACAACGCCCGTTTGAAAATAGAAGACTGCATTCAACAAGCAGATGATGGCATCACCTGACCATCGACCCTCAACTTGAGAGTACCTGTTTCCTCAACCTCCCTTGCCTTTTGCAACGCAACTTGTCCGACCCTGCACTTTGACCCCAATAAAATTTTACAAACATTTCCCTGTCATTTAATAATCGGTTAAACTTTCCATCATGGATATTGACCCCGATTACCAGCCCGAATTTGGTTCCCTGAAAAACCTCTTACTGGACATGGCCGAGGAGAGATCGTGGGAGACCCTCCTCAACATGACGGGCAACCGTCTACTCGAACGCCCGCACATGGTTTTAGGCCGCATCTGGATCGTCCTGCCGGGGGACATCTGCGCCACCTGCCCGATGCGTCAGGAATGCCCGGATCAAACCGAATGCCTGCACCTGGTGGCAAGCAAGGGACATCCCCTTACAAAAACAGGAGAACCCACCGAGACCCTGGACGATCATTACCGGCGCGTGCCTCTGGGGGTCCGCAAAGTGGGCCGCATCGCCGCCCTATCAAAAGACATTGCCATCGAAGACATGGTCAAAGAGTGTCACCGCGAACCCAACCGGGAATGGGCCATCGAACAAGGCATACAGGGAGTCCGAGGGTTTCCCCTGAAATACAAAGACAAGGTACTCGGGGTGTCGATGCAATTCACCCGCATCAAACTTGCCATGCCAGGCGAAGGACAGGTCTGGGGAAGGATCATCGCCGATCATCTGGGCGCCGCCCTGGCCAACGCCCGCGCGTTTGATGAGCTGAAAAAAGTCACCGCAGAAAAAGAACGCATCGAAAGCGAGTTGAAGTTTGCGAAGCTGGTGCAGGAAGGGTTTTTACCACTGACACCACCTGCCATTCCCAATTATGATTTCGCCGCCGAAATGACTCCGGCAAAATTTGTCGGCGGCGATTTTTATGATTTCATTCCCCTGAAAAATAATCGTCTGGGAATCGTTGTGGGCGACGTTTCAGGAAAAGGCGTTTCCGCCGCCCTCTATATGGCGCGGTTGTTGAGCGACTTTCGTTATATTTCTCAAAATGACCCGACCCCCGAAAAACTGTTGCAACAGGTCAATGACATCGCTTGTGAACGATCCTTGCGCGGAATGTTCGCCACCGCAATTTTTCTCCTGCTGGACCGGACAACAAACAAGCTGACGATTTCCAGCGCCGGCCATCACCCCGCCTTACTACAAAGCCCAGGGAAAGACATCGAATCTGTGGGGCTAAGTAGCGGCATTCCTTTGGGGATTTTGCCCGGCCAGAGCTATTCATCAGAAGAAATTCAATTGCAAACAGGCAACCAGGTTCTGCTTTATACCGACGGCGCGACCGAGCCCTTCAATGAAAACAAGGAGTCGTTTGGCCTTGAGCGGATGATTCAAGTCATGCAACAGAGTTCTCAATCGCCCAGAAAACTCATTATTGAGATAAAACAATCCATTGAAAATTTCACCCGCAAAGCCACCCTGCACGACGACTTGACATTGTTGACCTTCCGGGTACATTGAGCCGCGATGGATTTTCAGAATCGACAGGCATCGGTTGAGTTTTTTCAGGAACAGAACATGACGAAAGGAAAATGGTTTTTACTTTATTTTTTCCTGATCGCGGTTCTTGCCCTTGCTGGTTGCTCAGGCCAACTGCCTGCAACCCTCGGTCAATTCGCGCCCTGCCCCGATTCGCCCAATTGCGTTTCCACCCAGGCAACCGATGACGATCACGCGATCGATCCTTTTCCTTACTCCGCAACCAAAGCAAACGCAAAAAAACACCTCCTCGAAATCATCCATTCCCTGCCCCGGGCACGAGTGGTCACCGACCAGCAGGATTACCTGCATGTCGAATTCACCTCGAGGGTGTGGCGTTTTATTGACGATGTGGAGTTTTATCTTGGCGTGACCGACCGGGCGATTCATTTCCGCTCGGCTTCGCGCGTGGGTCGTTCTGATCTCGGGGTCAACCGCAAACGCATGGAAGCCATCAGGAAACGTTTTATTTCAGCGGCCCCTAAAGCCAACCCCGAACCCTGAGCCGAGGCACACGTGCTGGAAACCGAACAATTTTTCCCCTGCCCGTATTGCGGCGAGACCATTTCGATGCTCCTGGATTTATCGATCGCCACTCAGACCTACACCGAGGATTGCGAAGTCTGTTGCCGCCCCATTGAAATAGGCTACACTGTTCACCACGGTGAAATAGAAACCTTCTGGACACAACGAACGGAATAGAAATTGGCCGACAACACACGCCCAAAAATTGCACTGATCCCGATAGAACAACAAGCCTGGCCGTTGCCCAAGGACGATTACTGGTCCACCCCGTTCGCAAAAATGCTCCTGCATCATCTGGAGCTGTTTTCCGGCGCGTCGGTGTTGGACATCGCATCCGGCCACGGCACACCCGCATTTCACATCGCCGAACAGGTCGGCCCGAATGGGCGTGTTCTTGGCCTCGACATTCATCCCGCCCAGATCTTGCGTTGCAAAGCGGCCAAAGATCTTCACCTTCCCTGGCTGAGCTTCGCCCAGGCGGACATGCGTTCTCTACCTGAAGACATTGGGCCCTTCGACCGGATCACCGGCAACATCGCGTTCATGTTTTTCAGGCCCGAACGATTTAAAGCCCTCAAACAACTGGTCGGGTTTTTAAAACCCGGCGGGCAGATCGTGCTGACCTTCCCGGCGCTTGGCACGTTCGATTCGGTCTGGCAACGAGTGGATAAGGAAATGGCCGCGCGCGGGCTGAAAAAAGAACAGGCCGCTCTCCAGGAATACATCGCCGAGCGTCCGTCCGCCGATGATGTCCGTCAATGGCTGACAGATTTAAAGATGGATCGAATCGAAGTCAACTTGTGGCCGCTCGAAATCAAGTCTGGTCCGGGGAGAGCGTTTCTCGAGCATCCCTTACTGCGCGGCGGTTTTTTAGACGACGCTTACGAATGCTTCGAGGATCAGGCCCTGGCCAATGAAGTGATGGACACAGTCGCCGCCGACTTAGAAAGCTTCACTCCACTGTTGGCTGAGCGGTGCGCCTTCTCCGCCTGGCGACCTGAAAATTAACCTGGCCCAACCCATTCAAGTCATTCACGGATTCTCTTGACACATGAAAATTATCCAAGTCCTTGCTGACAGCAGTTACCTGAAAGCCCTCACAAGCGTGGCCGAAAAACATGAAGTGGTGGATTTCTGGGAAGGCCCGGAAGGCAAAGACGGCCGCCATGAAATCCGTTTTCTGGTGAGCCCGGAGAAACGTCAAGACACGTTGGACGCACTCCAGGCTGTCCTCGGCAACAGCGATTCCGCCCGCTGGTTTTTGATGTCTGTGGAAGCTTCGCTTCCCAGAGCCCAAGCCAGTGCCATCAAAAAAGAAGACAAGAAAGACCCGGTGACCACGAGCCGCGAGGAGCTTTACAACAGCGTGGAAAAAAGCGCCCGTCTGGACAATAATTTTCTCCTGCTGGTGTTTCTCTCGACAGTCGTGGTGGCGATCGGGCTGTTAGAAGACAACGTCGCCGTGGTGATCGGAGCCATGGTCATCGCTCCCTTGCTTGGCCCCAATATCGCACTCGCCCTGGGCACTGCGCTTGGCGACCGATCCCTGATGTGGGAATCCCTTAAAACCACTCTCGCAGGGCTGGCGCTTGCTCTTGGCCTCAGCATGGGGATTGGCCTGCTTTGGCCACTCAATTTTGAGAGCCGGGAATTGCTTTCCAGAACGTATGTGGGGCTGGACTCCGCCGCCCTTGCATTTGCCTCGGGTGCGGCGGCTGTGCTGTCGTTGACCACGGGGTTGCCAAGTGTTCTGGTCGGCGTGATGGTGGCGGTCGCGCTTTTACCGCCCACCGCTACACTGGGGTTGATGCTGGGCGCGGGCAAGTTTGAACTCGCGACCGGCGCGGGGCTTCTTCTGGCGGTCAACATCGTTTGCGTCAATCTGGCCGCTAAAATTTCGTTTTTGTTCCGTGGGATCAAACCGAGAACCTGGCTGGAAAAACAAAAGGCCCGGCAGTCCATGACGATCTATATTTTC
>UOGG01000164.1_pt1 | contig 12020 bp, 10 predicted proteins | sample 1990151 | NCBI WGS metagenome assembly UOGG01 (sample SAMEA4728526, study PRJEB27164) | hydrothermal vent metagenome | biome: marine basaltic hydrothermal vent biome; feature: marine hydrothermal vent; material: mineral | place: Pacific Ocean | collected 2011-06-14/2011-07-23 | depth 1741 m | reverse complement strand
GGTGGATTGCATGACTCCTGACAGGCGACCGGAAAATTTCGACTCCAACGATATTCGATCTTCGCCCAATATGGCAGGATTTATATTTTTCAGATAGGGCTGAAATCGGGCCATTGGCAGGTCCTCAATCTCAGCTTCTCCGTCCAGAGAAAATTCCGCCAGGTTCCATTTCATGGCGGGGTTGTCCAGGGTTCCGGATAGTTTTATTTTAGTGGGCCGGTCGGGGTTGAGGATTTCGCCCTCTAAAAGAAATTCATACGGGATCTTCAAAAATTTCTTTTGGATTAAAACATGAACGTTGTTCAATTGAAGCGGGACGGGTTTACTGTCGGGAAAGGCCTGAAAGTCAATGAAGTCAATTTCTCCCCCTTTGATCTCCAGTTTTTTAACCAGGCTTCCTTTGATCATTTCTAAAATATCATTCCCGGATGGCGGGGAAGCCACTTCAGGCAAACGCTCAAAGCTGAACTTGCCTTTACGATCACGGATCAATTGTAAAAATATGCCCTCCACTTCAATTTTTTTTACTTCAATGCGCTGATCCAATAGAGGCACCAGCTTGATCACCATCCACAGGCTTTTGGCGTAAAATTTTGGTTTTCCTTCGTAGGCTCCGCCGATCGTCACTTCCTTGAGTTTGACGCTCAGGCCTTTGACAAAATCCATTTCCGCCGACCCGATCACCACTTTATTTCCCGTCAGGTCTTCAAGCCGGTCCACGGCCATTTCCTTGAATCTTTCCAGATCGCTGAACTTGACATAAAGCGTCCCTGCCAGGGCGATTACGAGCAACAAAACGCCGGCCAGACTGTAAAGACTGTAGAGAGCGATCTTTTTTTTAGAAACAGCCATAAAAAAAATTCAGGACGTTGGGAAACCGTTACAATAGTACACAATATTTATTAAAGGCCGGAGGGCAAGAATGGCCCTTGGTTTAAGCAGGAAAATCTTTTCATCTCACGAGTTACGCTGACCGCATTTTGGAAGGTGAACAATATATATATCATGAAGTTACACAACTTTCAATGGCGAAGAGCCTAAGCCTGAATCCTAAAAAAATGGAAGAATCAAAACCCTCGGTTTTATATGGGATCAACCCCGTTCTGGAAGCAATAAAAGTTGGGAAGCGCCGTTGCCATAAAATCGTCGTCAAAGAAAAACACTCCAATGCAAGAATCGAATCGGTGTTGGAGCTTGCCCGGTCACGCCATGTGAAGATCGCGACCCTATCGCAAAAAGAGTTTCAGCATCAATACGGGAACTATGCCCACCAAAATATTATAGGATATTTTTCTCCCAGGAAAGTGCTCGAATTGAACGATTTGATCGGGCAGGCTCTCGAAGCCGAGCCCACACCGGCGCTGGTTCTGTTAGACGGAGTTCAGGACCCGCAGAACCTTGGGGCCATCATCCGGGCGGCCCAGACCCTGGGCATTCAGGGAGTCGTACTGCCTGCAAGAAGGAGCGCGCAACTTTCTGAAACCGTGGCCAAATGTTCGGCGGGTGCTGTTGAGCGACTATCAATCGCATCGGTCAATAATCTCGTCGATGCTTTGGAGCGGTTGAAGAAAGCGGGGTTCTGGATTGTCGGGGTGGATGCCTGCGGTGAGACAATGTTGAGTGAATTCAAATTCGATATGCCGGTGGCCCTGGTGATGGGCGGGGAGGAAAAGGGCATTCGGCCCTTGCTCAGGAAAAATTGCGATTTCACCGTCAACATCCCCATGGTGGGAACGCTGGATTCTCTGAATGTCGCCACGGCGAGCGCTGTGGTTTTTTATGAAATTTTGCGCCAAAAAAAAAACGGTGAAAAACCCTGAGGTTTCTCACCGTTTAATAAAATCTTTATGCCGCGCTCTTTACATGGCGAAAGATCGTCGTCGTTTAAGAGCGGCTTTTCTTTTCTTCTTGGCCTCTTTTTGCTTGCGCTTTTTCTTGACTGAGGGCTTTTCATAAAACCGGCGTCGCTTTAGTTCCTTAAGCAACCCTTCCTTCGTCATCTGACGCTTGAGCACTTTCAAGGCTTTTTCAACTTGGTTTTGGTAGACTGTTACTTCCAAAAAATATTCCCCCCCTCCTAATATGTTTTTATCCTGCCAAGGCAATCCTGAGGATTGCCTGAATAAACTTTTTTATCTACAAAAGACCGGGCCAACCCGATACCCGCGATAAAAACCCGGAATTTTCCGTAAGTTTGGAATTATGCAGAGGTTTTTTTTCAAAGTCAATGTCTAAATGACTGAAAAATCAATCCTCCTTTAAAACTCCATAAACAAGCGGTTTGACTGACCTTGAATAACGGGTATATTATTGAAACCGAATGAGAAAAAAACCTGCAATCCATTAAATGGTGCTTATGAACCGGACACCTGAAAAACTGGCTATAAAAATCGTTTTGGGGACTCTGTTTCTCATCTGGCTACTTGTAGCCGCCAAGAAAATCCAGGCGGAGGAATATGCCGTGCCCAACTCTGGCTCTCCTTATCTCAATTTGAACGAAGTGGCGCTGGACACGATTCTGCATATCCCAACAGGCCTCGAAGTCACTTTGGACCAGATGATCGAAGTCGTCCAGAGCGCACGCGTCATTTATGTCGGCGAAACCCACGATAATCTGGAAGCCCATCGCGCTCAACTGGAAGTCATCAAACGGTTGGAGAAAAAGTTCCCCGGTAAAATCACCGTGGGCATGGAAATGTTTCGTCAGTCGGCGAAAGCTGATCTTGAAAGCTGGCGAAACGGTAACGTGACCTCCGCTGAATTCAAAACTCTTTTCAGCGAAAACTGGGGGCCGGGGTTCAAACTGTACCAGCCCATTTTTGATTTTCTAAAAGAAAATTCCATTCCTCTCATCGGGCTAAAATCCTCAAGGGAGACAGAAGCTCTGTTGCGTGCGGAAGGGCCGGAACTGCACCCTGAAAGTTTCCCTGAAATGGACACAACGGATCGTCACCATAGAAACTTTTCCATGTCCTTGTTTGGCGGCCATGCCGATCATGCCGAGGCCCTCAAGAAGCCCTATCAAATGCTCCTGCTCTGGGAGGAGTCGATGGCCCAAACGGTGGCCCGGTTCCTGAAAAATCACGACGATAGAAAACTCGTGGTCCTGGCGGGCGGGTTTCATGTGCAATACGGGTTTGGCATCCCCAAGCGCGCGTTTCGCCGCATCCCGCACGCTTACTCCATCATCCTGCCCACGGTGACGGAACTGCCAACGGAACTCAAAGACCGGGAAATGACGGTGGAACACGTTTCCATTCCCCTTTATGCGGGGGATTTCGCCTGGCGGCTGGAGTATAAAGTACTGCCGGAAAACAAGGTCAAACTCGGCATTCAGCTCAAGGAAAGCGACGCGGGTATCAGCGTGCTTTTTGTGGCCGAAAACTCGAACGCTCAACGGGCCGGTATTCTTATGGGCGATGTTCTGCTGGCTCTGGGTGGAAAAATGATTCAGGGGGTGGACGACCTGATCGCACGCCTGCAAACTTTTGCTATCGGCGAGCAGGTCACGATCCGTCTAAAACGGGGCGTGGAGGAGATGGCGGTGGATGTGAGGTTACAGGAAGTGGCTCGTTAAACTCTCGCGTACAAATTCATTCCCACCAGTGGGTTTGATACCCCGTGGCTTGTCACGGCTTTTAAATAAAACCCCTTGCAGGATACCCCGTCCGCTTGCGGACAAGGTCGTTCATTACGAAACTTTTAAAGATTCCACCAGCGACTGCATGTCGTTGTCACCGGTCAGTTTCAGGAATATTTCTTCCAGGTCGCTGTTGTCATGCTCGGCCTGGAAACGCAAGTCATCCACTGACCCCACCGCGATCATCTTTCCCTTTAGAATGATACCCACTCGATGACACATCGCCTCCGCTATCCCCAAAGAGTGCGTGGACATGAACACGGTGGTCCCTTCCCGGCATAAATCGCGGAAAAGATTCTTGACCTGGCGTGCGCCGCGTGGGTCCAGGCCCACCATGGGTTCGTCGACGACGACCACTTTGGGCGCGTGGATCAGGGCGCCTGAGATGATCAGTTTTTGTTTCATGCCGTGGGAATAACCCTCGATCAATTCGTGGGCAAAATCCTTGAGATCAAAAAACTCCAGAAACTTCTTGGCGCGACTGCTCACCAATTGCTTTTCCATGGAGAACAAATCGCCGATGAATTCCAGATATTCCATGCCGGTCAGCTTATTATAAACATAGGGGCGGTCGGGAATATAGCCCACCATGGCTTTGGCTTGCACCGGGTCTTCATGGATGTTCACACCACCGATGGAGATAGAACCACCTGTAGGTTTCAACAACCCCATCAACAGTTTGATGGTGGTGGTTTTTCCGGCTCCGTTGGGTCCTAAAAATCCGAACAACTGACCCTTCGGAATTTCCAGGTTCAGGCCATCCACTGCAACCAGGGATTGATATTTTTTCACCAGGTTTTCAATTTTAATCACAAAGCCGTTCTCCATCACAATTTAGCGGACAATATTAACGGACAAAAAACTTTTCCATTTCTTTGGCGGGAACCGGGGTCACATCGACTCCCGTCACATCCGCCAAAGGCGGTCCCGTCTCGCACCATTTAATAAACTCATTCAACTTTACTCCGGCCCCTTCGGCATGAATTTCCACGGTCCCGTCGGGGCAGTTTTTGGCCCAGCCGGTGAGCCCTAGTTCACAGGCAAAGGACTGGGCACTGCCGCGGAACCAGACGCCCTGCACCCGGCCACGCACCACGATATGAACCGCCTTAATCTCCATTTGAGCGAATTTACTTTTTGTGTCGGGGTTTCTCGAAAAGATGCTGGACTTCCCGATAAACCTCGAATATGGACCCGTCACTGATTTTGCGACCGAATTTCCCCAGATCACGCATGATGCGCTGAAACTCTGATGTATTGCCGGTGAATTTTTCTATCAGGGGGCCAAAATAGGCTTGCTCGTCGGGATCGAGGCGATCGCGAATAATGCGCAGGCGTGCTTTGAGTGGTTCAAAATCCTTTTCCATAATGTATCAATACTAGCTCCCTCTTGGACGATTTTCAAGCCCGCATACGTTATCTCCCCTTGCATTTCGTTCAAACTCCCTGGGATAAAATAAAAAATCGCTCACTAAATCCTCGATATTTCATCCCTGTTGTCCAAGGCTCTTTATTCCCTGATTGGGTATTCTTGCAGAAGAAACGGCTTTTCAAAGGCTCTGAATGTGGAAAAAACTGGAAGAGCTGTTGAAAAATCTAACTGTGAATACGAACAATACGATTGATTGATGTTCTTTGGGCGGTTTTGCTATCGACCCGGAAATTTTTGTATATAAGAAGCGGTTTTTCAAATATTCCGACTGCCTGAATACTGCCAAAAAAACTGCCCCTGATTTTTAGAAAACCCTCTTTTGCCCTGACCGCCCAGCCCAATACAATTTATTAATCATTGAATTCATTGACATAATGCCATAATATGCTTTACACTGAATTACAATACCATTGAATAAAATCATAAAATACTTACCATCCGAATTCGGATAATAGCGCAACTTAATCCCGAATGACTCCATGACTATGCGAAAAGTATTCTTTTTCATTCTTGCGTTCCTGACTCTCATGCTGGGGGGGCACCCGGCCCATGCCGAAACTCCCGGTGTCACAGACACAGAAGTCAAACTGGGGCAGTCCGCTTCCTTCAAGGGAACGTCCTCGGCCTTAGGAACCGAGTTGTGGCGGGGCGCTGAAACCTATTTCAAATACATCAACGATCAGGACACTATTCCGGGCGATCAATATATAACCCTCAAACAATGGCCCAAATCGCAATGAAAACCCACAAAACAGGCCTAAAAACCAAAATCCTGGTCATCACCAGCTTGATGGTCATCACCACCACTTTATTGCTTTTAGCATCCAATGCGTCCTTCCTGAGCAAGTCTCTGCACGCGGAATTTGAATCCAAGGGAGTTGCCCTTATCACGAGTTTGGCCTCCAATGTGCAAGACACGATTCTCAATCGCGACGTATCCGCGATTCAGGGTTTCATCGACCAATACCGCGAAATAAAGGGGGTCGCTTACATATTTGTCATCGATGACAAACGGAATGTCATTGCGCATACCTTTTCTCCCGTCATGCCCAAAGAATACCTTCATCTCATTAAAAATGAAGCGGTACAAACCAATGTCCTGGTTCGTGAATTAGAAATCAACGGGAAACATGTTCTGGACATCCAGACCCCTATTTTAGCGGGCCGGTTGGGGCATGCGTTTATCGGCATGGATATGGATGCGGTCGAAAAGGACGCGATTATTCCTCTGGTAAAACAATCTTTTTTTTACGCCGCCGGTATCATTCTGGTGGGTCTTGCGATCATCATGTTCATTCTCAATCGGGTTTTGGATCCCATTCTGCAACTGACTGAAGCAACTAAATCCATCGCCAGCGGGCAAAACATGCATCAAAAAATCGAAGTGTCTGCAGAGGATGAGATAGGAGACCTGGCTCATTCTTTTAATTCCATGATGGATGAAATCAACAAACATAGAGATCAGTTGGAACACCAGGTCAAACGGCGAACGCTGGAACTGGATATCTCAAATCAGGGACTGGAGCTTAAAAATAATCAATTAAACAATAGCGAAGCCCGTATTCGCGGGGTCCTGGACAGCATGCTGGACGGAATCATCACCATTGATGTACACGGAATCATCGAATCAGCCAACCCGGCGGCCGAGCGAATTTTTGGTTATAAATTTTCCGAAATACACGGCAAAAATATAAACATGCTCATGCCCGAGCCTTATCGATCGGAGCATGATTCCTATATCGAGAATTATCTTCACACCAGCAGGAAACAAATAATCGGAATCTCACGCGAAGTTACAGGTTTGAGAAAAGATGGGTCCACTTTCCCAATGGACCTTGGGGTCAGCGAGGTATTCCTTGGTGATCGGCGCATGTTCACAGGAATGACACGGGATATTTCCAAGAGCAAACAGGAGCAGTTTCGCAGAACCATGCAACACGATTTGACACGGGTTCTGGCTGAAGCTCAGTCCACAGATGAGGGTGTGAATAAAATTCTACAAACGTTTACGGACCATCCCACCTGGGACCTGGCGTTCTACTGGTCCCTGGACTCGGACTCTAATATATTGCGTTCGGAGCTTGGCGCTCATTCAACTAGGCTGAACAGACAAGCCTACGAAAAATTTTCGCGCAAGACTTTTGCGACCAGCTTTGAAAAAGGGGAAGGACTGCCGGGACGGGTTTGGGACAGCATCAAACCCTACTGGATTCAGAATGTGTCCCAGGACACCAATTTTCCCAGAGCCTCAGTTGCAGATGAAATCAACATTCACGGAGGATTTGGATTCCCGATTTTTTCCGAAGAAAAACTCTGGGGCGTGATGGAGGTTTTCACAATAGACCAGGCGGACCCGGATGATAATTTGATCCGGCTCCTTGAGGACATGGGCAGTCAATTCGGGCAGTTCATGCAACGAATAGAAAGTGAAATGGAGCTGGCGCAGGCCACGTTCGTGTCGGAACTGGCAAAGCAAGAAGCCCAAGACGCGAACAAAACCAAAAGCACGTTCCTCGCTAACATGAGCCACGAAATTCGGACTCCATTGAACGCCATTCTGGGATTTTCGCAAATTCTGCTGGAAGAAAAAAGTATTGTCGGGGAACAACGACGGGCTTTGCAAACGATCGACACCAGTGGAAGTCATCTTCTGGAATTGATCAACGGCATCCTCGATCTTTCCAAAATCGAGGCGGGCCACATGGAGCTCATCCACAACGATTTTGATTTGAATGATCTGCTTCAGGACCTGATCGAAATGTTCAAGGCCCGATGCGCTAAAAAGGGCCTGATCATTGAGATTCAGGGCTTGCCGACAGAGGCCTGCCCGGTGCATGGCGACGAAACCAAGTTACGGCAGATTTTGACCAATCTTTTAGGAAACGCGGTGAAGTTCACCGATCAAGGCGAAATCACCCTATCCCTGACTCTCCAGGAAAACCACCACTACCTGTTCAGCGTGACGGATACGGGAAAAGGAATTCCATTATCAGCACAGGACAAAATTTTTGAAGCCTTCAAGCAGGATGAGGAGGGCCATAAAAAAGGCGGCACCGGGCTTGGCCTGGCGATCTCACTCAGACAGCTGGAGTTGATGGGGAGTGATCTCAATCTCGAATCAGAACCCGGCAACGGGTCAAATTTCTTTTTCACATTGCACCTGCCTAAAGCCCAATCGGACGTAATAAAACAGGCTAGCAATAAAGGAAAAATCACCGGTCTGGCACCGGGGTTCCAGGTGAAAGCGCTGGTTTGCGATGATGTCAAAGAAAACCGGGAGGTGTTGGAGAAATTTTTGACAAGCGTCGGAGTGGAAGTCCTGTCTGTAGACAACGGGAAAGACGCCATCGAAATGATTCGAAGTAACCCGCCGGATATTCTTTTAATGGACATTCAGATGCCGGGCATGAGCGGCATTGAAGCCACCAAACAGATCATCAAGGAATTCGGTGAAAATCATATAAAAATCATTTTGCATTCGGCATCGGTACTCAGACACGAACAGGATGAATACAAAAAACTCGGCTGTCACGGATTTATTTTAAAACCCTTTCGCAAGCAAACCATCCTCGACTGCATTGAGGATGCTCTCTCCATCGAATACGAATATGAAAAAACCGGCGAGGAACCGGTCATGGATTCATCGACCGAGATGCTTGATTTCTCAAAATTCAACCTTCCCGGAGAAATTGTTTCCAGGTTGAAGGAAGGTGCGGAGCTTTGCAACATCACGCAACTGGAAAAAGCCCTGGCGGAAATCTGTCAGTTGGATGGAAACGGAAAAGACCTGGCCCCGCATCTGCAGGAGCATGTCATTAAATACGATATGGAAGGAATTATAAACATCTTAGAACAGGTGACTCATGAATAATCAACCGGTCGATCTCGAGGGCATGAAAGTTCTCATTGTTGACGACACCACCGCTAACATTGATGTTCTCAGAAAAACGCTCGCACCCCAGCAATTTGAGATTGCCATCGCGTTGAATGGCGAAGCGGCATTGAAACTGGCGCCTAAATTTTTACCAGACTTGATTCTCCTCGACATTCGCATGCCGGGTATCGACGGCTACGAAACCTGTCGGCAATTAAAAGAAAATGCAATCACCCAGAAAGCACCGGTCATTTTCATTTCCGCCAACAGCGATACCCAGGACATTGTGGAAGGGTTTCATGTGGGCGGCGTGGATTATATCACCAAGCCTTTCCGTGCAGAGGAAGTGCTGGCTCGAATCCGGTCGCATCTGGAATTGTCGGCATTGAGGAATACTCTGGAAGAAAAAGTTCTACAGCGCACGGATCTATTGAATAAAAGCCGTTTGGAAATCTTACAGCGACTGGTAAAAACATCCGAATTTAAAGACAATGAAACCGGCATGCATATCAGACGCATGAGCCGGTATAGCACTCTGTTAGGCAAAGCCCATGGGTTGAACGAAGAGAAGTGCGAGTTGTTGCTGAACGCCAGCCCCATGCATGATCTAGGGAAGGTCGGCATCCCGGACCGGATTTTACTGAAACCGGGAAAACTGGATCACGAAGAAATGGAAATCATGAAAACGCACACCACCATTGGTGGGGAAATACTGGCGGGTGGAACATCAGAACTTTTGCAAATGGCAGAAACCATTGCGTTGACGCATCAGGAAAAATGGGACGGCTCTGGCTACCCCAAAGGATTGACAGGCGAGGAAATTCCCCTGGAAGGCCGGATCACGGCCCTGGCGGATGTATTCGACGCGTTGACGTCTGAGCGGCCTTACAAAAAAGCCTGGTCAGTGGAAAAAGCTGTGAACTTGATTGAAGAAGAAAGTGGCAAGCATTTTGACCCGGAACTCGCCGCATTATTTATAAAAATATTGCCGGAAATATTGCAAGTCAAGGAACGCTTTAAAGAGCCTGGCAAAGAAACGGATACAGAAGACTTTGTTTTCACTCCGACTCTTAAGGAAGTCGCTCATGACAATCTGGGATGAGCTTCTTTGAAATTTTTTAACGAGTGACGTATGAATAATAAATCGTTCGAACTTGCGGGCATGAAAATCCTCATTGTGGATGACACCGCCCCCAATATTGATGTCCTCCGAAAAACACTGGAACCGAAGCAGTATGAGATCGCCGTCGCGCTCAGTGGCGAGGCGGCGCTCACGGTCGCGCCCAAATTCGCGCCGGACCTCATCCTTCTGGACATTCGCATGCCGGGTATCGACGGCTACGAAACCTGCCGAAAATTAAAAACAACCGACCCGACTAAGCAGACTCCGGTTATTTTTATATCCGCCAACAACGACACCCAGGACATTCTGGAAGGATTCAAGGCCGGAGGCGTGGACTACGTCACCAAACCTTTCCAGGCGGAGGAGGTTTTGGCTCGGGTACACACTCATTTACAATTGCAGCTCCTGATAAAAGAGCATGAGTCCGCACGGGCTAAAATGAAATCTGCCGCGCTGGAACTACTGGCGAAAAACAATCGCCTGCAGGAAACCCTGCAACAATTGCAAGCGGCGCAGAAAAAACTGGTGCAATCGGAAAAACTAGCCAGCATCGGACGACTGGCCGAAGGCATGTGCCACGAAATTCTCAACCCGCTCAACAATATTTCCGGGTTGGCCCAGGCGATTGAAATGGAGCGCGAGAAGGATGAAAGCCTGCTGAAAGATCTGGCCTCTGTCAAAGAAGAGATCAAAAGAATAGAGACTATCACCAGCGCGCTGGTGGATTTTTCTGCCAAAGGGGAAACCCAACTCACGCCAACAAATATCAACGAGTTGATTCAACAGGTTCTGGAAAATCTAAAAAACGAAGGTCAACTGGACAACATCGAAGTCCAGCAGAAACTGGCTCCTGATTTGCCCGACTCTTACATGGACACCCACTTGATGCGACAGGTGTTCGCCAACCTGGCCACAAACGCCAAAGATGCGATGCCGGAAAACGGAACGCTGACCGTTTCCACGGAACTTCCTACCGGGAAAAATAAAACGGCCAATAGCGGGCAAATTGAGGGTGCATTTCTCCGAGTCAAATTTTCCGATACCGGCAAAGGCATCCCCAAAGAACACCTGGGAAAAATATTCGACCCTTTCTTTTCCACGGACCAAGACAAAACCGGGATGGGACTGGCTCTTTGCCACTCGGTGGTTGAAAAACATGAAGGCTCTCTCACCGTAGTCAGCGACGAAGGCAAAGAAACTACTTTCATTATTGATCTACCGGTCAGAGATTGAGGGTTGATTTCACCCAGCCTGCGCCCTTTTTTCCTGAGCCGTTTTCACTCCCCGTACCCCCCACCTACCGGTTGTCGGCCGTATTTTTCCTTGAATGTTCTGATATATCTCTCGGAGGCTCGTACTCCCCTGTGGTCCCTGTCGGCGGAATAAATCGCCTGCGCTTTTCGCATGTGCCTGATGGCGAGGCCGCCGTCTGCCAGTAAATCGTAGGCCAGCCCTAAGTTGTAATGCGCGGCGGCAAAATCAGGTTCCAGTCGCACCGCTTCACGATACTCGGTAACCTCATCGCGATGCCGCCCAAGCGCCATATAGGCCAGCCCCAGTTGAAAATGCTTTTTGGCATCCGGTGGGCCCTTTGCAAGCGACGCTTTTATTTCCTCAATCTGTTTCAATACGTTTTCACGGTAATGCTTGAACCCGGACTCTTCTGCGCTGGTTGCGAAAACACAAACCAGAACGCCAGCCCAACAAACAAAGTGCAAAAATATTTTCCGCCATCCAGCCATTTTTAAATTCCCAAAATAGTATTGTCGCTACCCATTCAATGCCATACTAGTGTCCCGTGCGGTTAGTCCTTTAAATTAATTATGAACCTAATATCATGTAATTGAACCCATTTATCAGCCTTTTGGAGACCTTTGCGTAACTCGTCGTTGCGAGGAGCGTCAGCGACGAAGCCGTGATATCTCACCCTTAGCCTTCGTGCCCGGCACGG
>UOGG01000029.1_pt1 | contig 12391 bp, 12 predicted proteins | sample 1990151 | NCBI WGS metagenome assembly UOGG01 (sample SAMEA4728526, study PRJEB27164) | hydrothermal vent metagenome | biome: marine basaltic hydrothermal vent biome; feature: marine hydrothermal vent; material: mineral | place: Pacific Ocean | collected 2011-06-14/2011-07-23 | depth 1741 m | reverse complement strand
ACAGGGCATACGCGATGGGCACGCGCATGTCGGGAATCCCCAGTTGCGCCATGATGGACGTGTCGACGAATTCGATCATGGAGTGAATGATGCTCTGCTTGTGAATGATGACTTCGACTTTCGTCTCTAACCCGAACAGCCATTTGGCTTCGATGTATTCCAGGCCCTTGTTCATCATGGTCGCGGAATCGATGGTGATTTTGGCGCCCATCGACCAGTTGGGATGATTGAGCGCCTGCTTTACGGTCACGTGCTCCATCTGCTCCGGGGTGAAGGTGCGAAACGGCCCGCCGGATGCGGTCAGGATGATCTTTTTGATCTGCTCTTTTTTTTCTCCGTTCAAAGCCTGCAAAATAGCGCTGTGCTCGCTGTCGATGGGAATGATGGCGACGTCTTTATCTTTGGCGGCTTTTAAAACCAGCTCACCGGCCACGACCAGGGTTTCCTTGTTGGCCAGCGCCAGGTTCTTGCCTGCGGAAATAGCCGCAAGTGCCGGCACCAACCCCGCACTCCCCACGATACCCGAGACCACGAGATCGGAGTCCGGCCAGGTGGCAACGACCACCGGGCCTTCTTCTCCAAAAATAAGTTCTACATCGAGGCCGGACAGTTGTTCGCGCACCAGCGCTTCTTTCGAGCGATCAAAAAGAGACGCCACTTTGGGCTTGAACTGTTTGACCTGCTCGATGAATTTTTCGGCATTGCGGCCCGCCGACAATCCGCTGATCTCGAAACGGTCGGAATTGCGCGCCACCACATCCAGCGTGCTGACGCCGATTGATCCGGTGGAACCCAGAAGTGAGATTTGTTTCATAAGTTATATATGGAGGATGGGGCTGTCATAAGAACAGGCGGTGATACAGATAAAGCACGGGAGCCGCGAACAACAAACTATCGACGCGGTCCAGAAACCCGCCATGGCCCGGAAACAACCTGCTGGAGTCTTTGACTCCCGCAGTGCGTTTTAATATCGATTCGGCAAAATCGCCGATTTGACCGATGATACCGCAAATGAGAGCCGCAAGCAAACAATGCCAGAGTGCCGTCTCTTGCAAAAACCAGATCCCGGCGATCAACCCGCCACCCAGGCTCCCCGCCAAACCGAACAGCGCGCCTTCGATGGTTTTCCCTGGGCTGATGGCGGGTGCGATTTTTCTCAGTCCGAATTTTCTGCCACCGTAATAAGCCGCGCTGTCGCCAAACCAGATAATCAGAAACAGGAACAAGACCCAGTGACCACCGTCGGGCAGATTGCGGATCAATAAAAAATAGCCCGACAACCCCGCAACATACAGGATGCCCAGGAAAGAATAGGATATTTGATCCAGCGCGGTTTTGATGTTTTGTTCCTTAAACATCCACGCGCTTGTCAAAGCGATCAGGCAGAGAACTCCCCATTCGGCAAAGTATTGCCCTTTTAAGTAAAAGCAAAGCAAAAGGAGAACCGCAAGACTTCCGGACACGACCGGAAACCCTTCGATGCCCATTTTGTCAGTCATGGAAAAAAATTCGTAGATTCCCGCCAGGACGACACCTGCGATCAGAGCAAAAAACAACCACCCCGGGCCATACAGGGTGATGCTCAAAACCAGGGGGATGGCAATGGCTCCACTCAATATGCGTGTCAAATGGCACTCCTTCTCAGGCTGAGAAAAAAACAACCCCCCGTAGGGAGCCTATAAGGAAATGGAGAACGAAACGGGAAAATTGGCAGAAAATAGTTTCTACGCTTTCACGATTTGTTCCTGAATGAGGCCGAAACGGCGTTCCCGTTTTTGAAAATCGATCACGGCTTCCAGAAAATCGTCTTCAGAGAAGTCCGGCCACAGGACGGGTGTGTAGTGTAATTCGGTGTAGGCGATCTGGTACAAAAGAAAATTGCTGACCCTGAGTTCCCCGCTCGTGCGGATCAACAGGTCCGGGTCGGGAAGCGGATGAGAGGACAAATAACTTGCGAACAACGAGGCGTCGATTTCATCGACCTCAAGAAAACCGGCCTTCACATTTTCAGCGACTTTTTTTGCCGCGTCGACAATTTCCTGCCGACCCCCGTAACTGAGCGCGAGTGTCAGCACCATGCCGTCGTTGTTCTGAGTGGCTTCCCGGGCATTCTGGATGATTTTTTGAATGTCTTCGGGAAGATCGTCGATACGTCCGATGGTGTTGAACCGGATGTTCTCTTCTTGCATCCGGGCAAGCTCTTTCTTCAGATAAAAATCCAGTATCTTCATGAGCGCGCTGATTTCCAGTTCCGGGCGATTCCAGTTTTCGTCGGAAAAAGCATATAAGGTGAGCGCTTTGATATCGAGGTTCCGGCACAGAGTCACGATCCGGTCGACCGCTTTGACCCCCCGCCGATGGCCTTCCACACGAGGCAGAAAGTTTTTCTTGGCCCAGCGTCCATTGCCGTCCATGATGATGGCGACGTGTCCAGGCAAACGGGCGAGGTCGATTTGTTTGTGCAGTTTGGGGTCCATCAGAGACAGCTCTCCCAGGCGATCTCTCGGGGCCGGGCAGTGGCAACAGACTTATCAGGTAGCCAGCACATTTTTTTCTTTTTCCTGGACCGTTTTATCAACTTGCCCAATCTGGCTATCGGTTATTTTCTGCATTTTATCGGTGAATTTATGACTCTCGTCTGCGGAAATTTCGTGGTTTTTCTCCCGCGCCTTGGCTTTGTCATTGAAATCCCGGCGGATATTGCGGATGGCGACCCGACATTCTTCACCGTATTTCTTAACCACCTTCGCCAGCTGTTGCCGTCTCTCCTGAGTGAGAGGAGGGATCGTGAGGCGGATCATTTTGCCATCGCTGTTGGGGGTCAGCCCGAGGTCGGATGCCGATATGGCTTTTTCGATGTCTTTTAAGATCGAGGCATCCCACGGTTGAATGGTGATGGTACTGCTGTCCGGGACACCCAGGGTCGCGGCCTGACTGAGGGGCGTCGGGGTGCCGTAAAAATCCACCTTGATCCCTTCCAGTATCGCAAGCGATGCCTGCCCGGTGCGGAGTTTCGCCAGCTCGCCCAGCAGATGATCCTGAGACAAGCCCATTTTGTCCTGATGGTCTTTTAATAGTTGTTCCATGCGGTCACACTCCCACCGTGGTGCCGATGTTTTCGCCCATCAGCACACGTTTGATACTGCCTTTATTGCGAACATTGAAAATTATCATGGGCAGTTTATTGTCCATGCAAAGGGATACTGAAGCCGAGTCCATCACTTTCAATCCCTTTTGCAGGACTTCGATATAAGACAATTTTTCATAACGAGTGGCGGTGCTATCTATCATCGGGTCCGCCGTATAGACGCCGTCCACCTTGGTTCCCTTGAAAATCACTTCCGCGCCGATTTCCATCGCCCGCAAGGATGCGGCGGTGTCGGTGGTGAAATAAGGGTTTCCCGTCCCGCCTGCGAAAATGATCACCCGGCCTTTTTCCAGATGGCGTATGGCCCGCCTGCGCACATAAGGTTCCGCCAGTTGATGAATTTCAATGGCCGTTTGCACACGAGTGGGAATGCCCTTGGATTCCAGAGCGTGTTGCAGGGCCAGGCTGTTGATGACCGTCGCCAGCATGCCCATGTAGTCTGCGGTGACGCGTTCCATCCCCAGGGCGCTAGCGGTTGCGCCGCGAAAGATGTTGCCGCCGCCAATGACGATGGCCATCTCCACCCCAAGTTCTCTGGCCTCACAAATTTCTGCGCCGATGCCTTCGATGGCATTCTGGTCTATCCCAAATGCGCCGTCTTTGGCCGCCAGGCTTTCGCCGCCCAGTTTCAAAAGCACTCTTTTATAAATCGATTTACTCATCAGTGGTTTTTCTGTAATAAATTAATTGGAAATTTCAAACCGGGTGAACCTGCCCACGGTGATGTTTTCACCGAGAATCGCAATTTTCTGCTTGATCATTTCTCCGACCGTGATGCCGGGCTCTTTAATATACGGCTGGTCCAGCAGGCAGTTTTCTTCGTAGAATTTGCCAATTTTACCTTCGACAATTTTTTCGATGATGTTTTCCGGCTTGCCGGATTCTTTGGCCTGATGGGTGAAAATCTCTCGCTCCGTGTCAAGGTCCGCCTCGGTGACTTCGTCTCTGGAAGCATAACGTGTTTTAGAAGCGGCAATGTGCATGCACACATCCCGAATCAGGCTCTGGAAGTCGTCGGTGTTGGCGACAAAATCGGTCTCGCAATGGAGTTGCAACATGACGCCGATTTTATTTCCGGGGTGAATGTATGTCCCGATCGCGCCGTCCCCCGTCTCTCTGTCAGATTTCTTGCCCGCTTTGGCCAGCCCTTTCTTTCTTAAAACCGTGACCGCTTCCGCGACATCCCCGCCTGCTTCTTTGAGGGCACCTTTACATTCCATGATGCCGGCGCCCGATTTTGAGCGCAGTTCTTTTACCATTGCCGCTGTGATTTCCATCCTTTGTTGACTCCTTAGTGACTCGAAGATTGATTTTTATTTCCGCCAGCGGGTCGGTTCCATGCCCCTTCTAAACCAGGAAGGGGGTTTTAGTATGAAAGCAGGACATCTGCCGACAGAGCCATTTATTTTGTAACGCTCACAAAGAGCCGCGCCCGTTGTTTGCAAAACACGCTTGCTGTCAACCGACCTAAAGAGATACCAGCCGGCGAAGCGCATAGAGCCCAAACGGACATTTCATATCAGAACAAGCCGCCTGAACAAAAAGGCGTTTCTTATACGTGATTTTTCAAGAATATTCGATTACCAAATGAACTGAAGCTCACAGGCAATCAAAGCAAAGCTGTCGGATCAGGCAGAGGGCGCTTTACCGGCATCTTTATCGCCTGAGCCGGGCTCCGTTTTTGCGGCTGTCGTCTTTTTAGCGGCTTCTGCCTTTTTAGCAGCTTCGACTTTTTTAGCGGCTTCGGCTTTTGCGGCTTGCGCCTTTTTAGCAACTTCGGCTTTTTTGGCGGCTTCTGCTTTTGCGGCTTCGGCTTTCTGTTTGGCCGCTTCCTCATCGTCTTTCTGGCGCGCTTTCCTTATTTCCTGTTCTTCCAGCCAAATGTCCGCGATTCGCTCGGTGAATAATTTGATGGAGCGGATGGCGTCGTCATTTCCGGGAAATGGAAAGTCGATCCCCTCGGGGTCACAATTCGTATCCACAAGGGCCAATATTTTAATGCCGAGCTTTTTAGCTTCGGCCAGAGCGATTTTCTCTTTGTGCGTGTCGATAATGAAAATCGCATCGGGAAGTTGTTTCATGGTCTTGATGCCGCCGAAAAACTTGTTGAGTCTTTCAATGTCCCGGCGCTTGCGCAGAGCTTCTTTTTTATGCAGTTTTTCGAACTCGCCGTCTTCCTCCTGTTTTTCCAGGTCGCGCAAACGCTCGATGCTTTTGCGGATGGTCAGGAAATTGGTCATCGTGCCACCCAGCCAACGCTGGTTGATGTAAAACATTCCGCAACGGACTGCTTCCTCGGCAACGAGTTCCTGCGCTTGTTTCTTGGTGGCGACGAACAATAATGATTTGCCCGATCGGGCCAGTTCGCGGATGTATTTTTCCGCTTCCAGGAATTTACTCAGGGTCTTCTGGAGGTCGACGATGTGAATGCCGTTCTTGGCACCGTAGATGTATTTCTTCATCTTGGGGTTCCACCGGGTCGTTTGATGACCAAAGTGAACACCCGCCTGCAACAAGGTTTTCATGGTTACTTCTGGCATGTATTGCTCCTTTTCTTGAGGTTGGGCCACCGCCGCCTTCATCTCAGACCGGGAACCTCAAAGAGGCCACCTCCGGCGTGATCTGGCAACGTGCGTGATTGATTAAACAGTTTTCTGCCTTTAAGCGGGCTAGGTTAACACACTGCTTTTTGGGTGACAAGAGTAAACCGGGGCGTTATTACCGGTCTATCTGCCGAGGCTGATCCGGATTTCTTCGGCGCATTGGATCAATTGGGAAGTGGGCGGGATTTTGCGGACAATTCCGGCCAGGGTTTTTAAGGGAACCAGTGCAATGTCCGGGGTTTTGAGCGCCACCATGTTGCCGAACTTTCCGTCCACCGCCGCTTTCAGCGCGTAGGCGCCCAGTCGGGTGCCCAGAACCCTATCGAAGCAATTTGGGGTTCCGCCTCTCTGGGTATGGCCCAAAACAGTGCATCGCACTTCGAGGTCAATTTTCCGGCTGATTTGTTCTGCCAGATAATTGCCCACCCCGCCGTATTGCTTGACCCCCTGCAAACGGGTGGAGGCGGTTTCCAAGGTGATTTCGCTATGCCCGACTTCTTTCGCACCTTCGGCGACCACAATGATGCTGTACGGGCTTCCCCCGCCCTGACGTAGTTTGATCTTCTCCAGTACTTTATCCATCTTATAGGGAATCTCGGGGATGAGAATGATGTGCGCCCGGCCCGCTATCCCCGCCTCCAGAGCGATCCAGCCAGCGTCTCGGCCCATCACTTCCAGAATCATGACGCGCTGATGGCTTCGGCCCGTGGTGTGCAAACGGTCGAGGGCATCGCACGCCACCTGGGTCGCGGTTTGAAACCCGAAGGTGTAGTCGGTTCCCTCGAGGTCGTTGTCGATGGTTTTGGGGACTCCTATGATGGGAATGCCCATTTCAAATAATTTATTGGCGATTTGCAGGGTGCCATCGCCGCCAATGACAAACAGGCAATCGAGTTCAAGCTGTTTGAAATTGTCCACGGCCTGTTGGGAGTAATCCTTTTCCGTGATGTCGCCGTTTTTATCGAATTCCCGATAGGAAAATGGATTGCCTTTGTTGGTGGTCCCTAATATGGTCCCGCCTTCTGAAAGTATGGTGCGGGTGCTGAACGTGGTCAACTCCTGATGGCGGTTGAATATCAACCCGTCAAAACCCTGCTCGATGCCGATGACCTGGCAACCATGCTCGAACACCGCCACCCGGGTGATCGCCCGGATCACCGCGTTTATGCCGGTGCAGTCGCCGCCGCCAGTCAATATTCCGATTCTTTTGAGGGTCATTGCCAATGCCTTGTGTGAGGGGTGGGAAAACTACAGCGATCGCCTTTAAAGAGAGTCGTACAGATTTTTATGTTTGTATCTTGAAAAACCCGTTTGCCTAAGGAAGTTTTATCATCAATCGACCCGGGTCGCCACCACATCGTAATCGGTGGCGGAAAGGATGCGCATGGGCACGATCATTCCGGGTTCCACATCGCTGGCCTCGATGATGACCTGCCCGTCGATCTCCGGGGCCTGGGTCGGCAATCGTCCTGTCACCAGATAGCTTTCGTCCCCGTCGATGCCTTCCACGAGGACGGGATGCACTTCCCCGATTTTCGCCTGGTTTTTTTTAAGGCTGATGGTTTTTTGCACTTGCATCAATTCGTCTTTACGTTCCTGCTTTATTTTTTCAGGCACGTCATCTTTATAGTCGAAGGCGGTGGTGCCTTCTTCATGAGAATAGGTGAACACGCCCACATGGTCGAACTGTGCTTCCTGAACAAAATCCCGCAGGTGACGAAAATGCGCCTCGGTTTCGCCGGGAAACCCGGTAATGAACGTTGTCCTCAAAGCCACATCGGGAATTTTCGCACGAATTTCATCGAGCATGCGCTTCACCTTATCTTCCCGTTCCTGCCGTTTCATCCGGGCCAGCATTTCGTCGTGGATGTGCTGGAGGGGAACGTCGATGTAAGGGCAAATTTTTGTTTCTCGCTGGATGAACGCGATCAGTTCGTGGTCGATGAAGGTGGGATAACAGTAAAACAGGCGAATCCATGCGATGCCCTCGACTTTGACCAGCGCTTGGAGCAGGCGCACCAGACCGTTTTTCATGCGCAGGTCCAGCCCGTACATGGTCGTGTCCTGGGAAATCAGGTTCAATTCCCGCACCCCCTGCTCCGCCAGTTGCCGGGCTTCCAGGACCAGGCTCTCAAGCGGTTGACTGCGGATATTGCCGCGCATTTTGGGAATGATGCAGAAAGCGCATTTATTGGAACAACCCTCGGAGATTTTTAAATAGGCGGAATAGGACGGCGTGGTCAAAATCCGGTCGGCAAACGGTTCAAAGTATTCCGCCGGACCGTTCATCTGATCGCGCGCTTGCGTTTTGGCCGAGTCGGCGGTGTGCAACACCTGCTTCAAGCGCGGATACTGGTTGACCCCGAAGATGTGATCGATCTCAGGAATTTCTTTCAGCAGATCGTCGCTGTAGCGTTCCGACAGGCACCCGGTCACGATCAATTTTCGGCATCGGCCATCGGTTTTCAACTGCGCCATTTCCAGAATGGCGTCCACCGATTCCTTTTTGGCGGATTCGATAAAACCGCAGGTGTTCACCACCAGCACATCGGCTTCTTCCTGGTTGGGGGTGATTTCATAGCCGGTATTGACCAGATCGCCCAACAGGTATTCGGTGTCCACGGCGTTTTTGGGACAGCCCAGACTGATCATGCCAATTTTTTTCAAGGGCGTTTTATTCATCTCCCTCATGCTTTAGCGGCCTGCAATTTTTTTTCCATTCGTAGGATCAGGTCGCTGAATTTTTCTTTGGATAATATTCGCTTGAACTGACTGCGCAAATTATTGCGCATGCTGACCCCGTCCATGTGCACATCGACCACTTTCCAGTCAGCGGAATTTTGTGTGAGATAAAAATCGATCTCGATTTCACCCTCGTTCTTTTGTCGAACGGACATCGGCACGAACGCTGTTTTTTCCTCTATTTCCGTTTCGGCAAAAGCCAGCTTGAGATCGGCGAAAAATTTCCCCGAATTTGGGAAGGCAACATAGATGAATAAATCGCCCAATAGTTTTGAGAACCGGGTTTTGTCTGCGTCGGATAATTTTTTCCAGTGTTTCCCCAAGGTCTTTTGGCTGATCACATTGATGTTCAAATAGTTCAAGGCTTTCCTGGAACGCTCGCGGTTGGCTTTTTTTTCGTCGGTGGTGAGCTTGTCTCCCGTCTTGATTTTCTGGATGGTCGTCAACATCTCTTCCACACAATCTTGCGGGGAACGCTTGTCCGCAAAGACCGGGTCGATGAAAAAGCTCAACACTAAAAGCACGGCCAGGAAAATCGTTTTAATATTTCGGCTCATATTTATGATAATTTAATCCTCAGGAGGTTTTTATTCGGCGGGCCCAAAACCCATCGGCACTGAAACAGCCCATTCTGGATGACAGGAATAGACTATCATTCCCCACCCTCTCTTGCGAAGGTATAAATAAGGCCATGTTTCGAGTTCCCGTACTAAGCTTGATTTTCATGTTCACCTTTTCCGCAACGGGAACAGACCCGGTCTCATTAGAGGACATAGACACGCATTATGAATCCGCCCAGGATTCCAAAAAGGGATTACTGCAAACCGAATCGATGATCTTAAAAGCCCGGAACAGTGCCGACGCATCGGAGCCTCTGGCCTGGCGGCTGGCACGCACTTATTACTCGCTTGCCGAGGTATCCGGCAAAGAAGCCGCAGAAAAATATTACCATCGTTGCCTTGAAACAGCCGAGCAAACCATCGCTCTGAACAATAATTCCGCCTGGGGATTTTACCTGCGCGGACTTTGCCGGGGAAAACTGGGACAAATGCAGGGGCTTTGGAGCAGTTTGTCCATGATCGGACCCTTGAAAAAGGATTTCCAGAATGCAGTCCGGCTCGACCCTTCGGTGAGCCAGGGCGGCCCCCACCGCGCTCTCGGGAAATTGTATCTGGAGCTTCCGGGTTTGCTTGGCGGCAGTGTCGATAAATCCGTGGACCATCTCAAACAAGCCGTTCGTCTTGGGCCAAAGTTTGCGGACAATTATTTGTTTCTGGCGGACGCTCTGTTCGAGCAGGAAAATTACCGGGCCGCCAAAAATACCTTGCAGGATTTATTGACCCTGATTGCGGATTCCGATGAACCGCCGGACGCCCATGAAATTCGCCAGAAAGTCATGCTGAAGATGACTGAAATCGACTCGTGGATTGCATCCCAACCCTAGTATGCTCACAGAAATAAAAATCAGCAATTTCGCCATCATAAAGAATCTGCGCGTGGAGTTTCAACCTGAACTCAATGTGTTGACCGGCGAAACCGGTGCGGGGAAATCCATCCTGATGAGCGCCTTGAACCTCATTCTGGGAGGCCGGGCGGACACGGATTATATCCGCTCCGGTGAAGACACCGCCACTGTGGAAGCGGTGTTTCAAATCGAAGACAACGAGCTTTTAGAAGACCTGCACTCTTACGGAATCGAGACCCCCGACGGAGAGTTGCTCATCAAACGAAACGTGGCGCGTAACGGCAAGAGCCGGTGCTTCTTAAACGACGGCAACATCACCGTTTCGACTTTAGCCAAAATAGGCAATCGACTGGTGGACATCCACGGGCAACACGACCATCAGGCGCTCTTGCGCGTGGAAACACATGTTGAACTGCTCGATCTTTTCGGAAAAAATAAAACCGCTTGCCAGAATTTTAGCCGGGAGTTCGCCGGATATCAGGCCAGCAAGCGAGAGCTTGAATCCATGCGTTTGAAAGAAAAAAACCGCACCGAACGGCTGGAGCTTTTAAAATTTCAACTCAAAGAGATCGAACAGGCCGGCCTTTCCCCAGAGGAAGAAAAAGAATTAAAAACCGAAAAAAACATTTTACAGCACGCAGAAAAAATTCAGCAGTCGGTGGAATCAACGTTGCGCCAGTTGGCAGAAAATGAGGACAACGCCCTCCTGCAATTGGGCCGGGCGCAAAAGGAAATTGAATCTCTGCTCGAATTGGACCCGGCTCTTAAAAACCAGGCGGACCGAGCGCAAACCGCGTTTTGCGAACTCGAAGAGATGGTCGCGGAACTACAAACTTATCTTCAGGGAATCGAATTCAACCCGCCGCGGTTAGAGGAAATCGACGACCGATTGTCAGAGATCAACGGGCTGAAACGCAAATACGCGCTGGACGTCCCCGGGATTCTGGCCCAGCAGGAAACGATCGCTCAGGAACTCGAATCGCTTGGCGCCAATCAGGAAAAAATGGACGACCTGAAAGAAGCCATCCAGCAACAAGAAAAAACGCTGGCGAAGCTTGCCACCGGGCTTGCGGAGGGGCGCGAAAAAACCGCCAAAAAATTCCAGCAAGGCGTGGAAAGAGAATTACGTGACCTCGGCATGGCCGAGGTGCAACTAGGTGTCCGTTTCGATTATCCGGGTGATCCTGAAGGCTTCGTCCGCTTTCGCAATGAAACAGTCAAACTGCACGCGGGCGGCATCGGCACGATCGAGTTTTTATTTTCCCCCAATCCGGGCGAAGAGTTGCGCCCCCTGGTCAAAATCGCCTCGGGCGGAGAATTGTCCCGTGTCATGCTGGCGCTGAAATCCATTTTGCACGAACAGGACCCGGTCCCGGTGATGGTGTTCGACGAGGTAGACGCAGGCATCGGCGGCAAGGTGGCGGAAAAAGTCGGCGTGAAACTCGCGAAAGTCGCCGTCGGTAAACAGGTCTTCTGCATCACGCATCTGCCGCAAATCGCAGGCCTGGCCGAGGCGCATTTTCGCGTACAAAAAACCGTCAAAGGCAATCGCACGCACTCGAGTATCGTGAAGTTGAGTTATGACGAACGAGTGGAAGAAATCGCCCGCATGTCCGGCGGCGAAACCATCACACCCGCGACCCTGAAATTCGCTAAAGAAATGATCAAGAAGTAATTCCCGCGCTATATCACCCCACCTGTTGTAAAAAATGTCCAAAATGACATAATTTCAACCAGCAATCCTGACAGAAATTTTACAACCGTCGGTTTTTCAAACGTTGTCAAATGGCATAGGGTTTGCTGTTCTTATTTAACCTGTCCACTACAAATTTATTTGATCGAATTTTTCAGGAAACTTGCCATGGGATATTTTGCCGCCAAATCGAATGCTTTATTTAAAACCGATGCAAACGGGGGCCTGTTATTTTACCCGAGGAGTTACTGGGGAAAGGGCTATGTGGTGCCGGATGAAGCGACAAAAACAAGGATCAATAAGTTTATAAAAAAGTACATGGCAATGGTATTTTTTGTCATTTTGGGCAACGTGTTGCTATTGGATGCAAAAATAAACGCGCTGGTTCTACTGCCAATATTTCTTACATTTTATTTTTTCAAGCTGAGAAATTTCACCAAGGGAATGCCCGTTTCCAAAGAACGGCTGACCTTTATAGAATCGATCACCAACTCGGCAAAGTCCGACAGCCTCGTGATGCTGTCATTTTTCTTTCTTGCCGTGGTCGCTCTGGTCAGCCTTTATGCCTTGCGCCTGGGCGCTTTCGAAATGATCGACTACACAAAACAACCGCTGGAAATAAACCTCACCCTTGCAGGCGGAATATTGCTTGGTGTTTTTTATGCCTGGAAAATTTATATCAATCTTCGAGAAAAGCAACGAGTGAAAAATATTTAACGTTGGTGACGGTAAAGTGGTGG
>UOGG01000207.1_pt1 | contig 12515 bp, 8 predicted proteins | sample 1990151 | NCBI WGS metagenome assembly UOGG01 (sample SAMEA4728526, study PRJEB27164) | hydrothermal vent metagenome | biome: marine basaltic hydrothermal vent biome; feature: marine hydrothermal vent; material: mineral | place: Pacific Ocean | collected 2011-06-14/2011-07-23 | depth 1741 m | reverse complement strand
CTTGCTTCCGGGAATTTCAAACATGATGTCCAGCATGGAGTCCTCAAGTACGGCGCGCAAGCCGCGGGCGCCGGTTTTGCGTTTGATGGCTTTTTTCGCCACCGCACTGATCGCGCCGTCGGTAAACTTCAGTTTGACGTTTTCAAATTCAAACAATTTCTGGTACTGCTTGGTGAGCGCGTTTTTGGGTTCCGTCAGCACTTTGACTAAAGCATCCTCACTGAGCTCTTTCAAGGTGGCGACAATAGAGAACCGCCCCACAAACTCAGGGATCAGTCCGTATTTGAGCAGATCTTCCGGGTGCGTTTTTTCCAGGATGGACTCGTCCTCTTTTTCCCGTTTGGTGATGATCTGCTGGCCGAAGCCCAGGGATTTTTTGCCGATACGGTTCCTTATGATGCTCCCCAAACCAACAAACGCCCCGCCGCAAATGAACAGGATGTTGGTGGTGTTGACCTGTAAAAATTCCTGGTGGGGGTGCTTGCGCCCGCCCTGCGGAGGAACGCTTGCGGTGGTTCCTTCGATAATTTTCAACAGTGCCTGTTGCACGCCTTCACCTGAAACGTCACGGGTGATGGACGGGTTCTCAGATTTCCTGGAAATCTTGTCGATTTCGTCGATGTAGATGATACCGCGTTCGGCTTTTTCCACATCGTAATCCGCACTCTGCAACAGCTTGAGAATGATATTTTCCACATCCTCGCCCACATAACCGGCTTCGGTCAGCGTGGTGGCGTCGACGATGGTGAACGGTACGTCCAGCACTTTGGCTAAAGTCTGCGCCATCAGAGTCTTGCCGGACCCCGTCGGCCCGATCAGGAGCACGTTACTCTTTTGCAGTTCCACGTCGTCGGTGTCCACCGTGGAGTCCACGCGTTTGAAATGATTGTGAACGGCAACCGACAGGATTTTTTTGCACAGTTCCTGCCCGACAATGTACTGCTCCAGATGGTTGAAGATGTCTTTCGGTTTTAAGAGGTGTTTGAAGTCTTCATTCTTCTCCTGCGCCCACTCCTCCACCATGATCTCGTTGCACAGCTCAATGCACTCGTCACAAATATAAACTGTGGGTCCGGCGATCAGTTTTTTTACTTCTTCCTGGCTTTTGCCACAAAAAGAACATCGGTAGTTTCCTGTTGGGGGACTTTTCTTAGCCATTCAATCCTCTCGTGTGTGTTTTTTTGCGAGGGGTCTCAGCCGGTCTGAATCCAGCTGAAACTATTTATCGTCCTTGTCTTTTTTCTTAGCTTTGGCGCTGCCTGGCAGTCCAGTGCTCGGGTCTTTAGACTCCGACCGTTTGGCGATCACGTTGTCGATCAGGCCGTAAGATTTTGCTTCTTCGCCGGTCATGAACCGGTCCCGTTCAGTGTCGCTGTTTACTTTTTTAACGTCCTGTCCGCAATGATCCGCCAGAATGCCATCCAACACTTCCCGTACTTTGGAAATTTCCCGCGCCTGAATTTCGATGTCAGAGTGCTGACCCTGAAACCCGCCGCTTGGTTGATGGATCATGATTCTTGAATGCGGCAGGGCGAAGCGTTTGCCTTTCGCGCCCGCGGCCAGTAGCAACGCGCCCATGCTCGCCGCCTGGCCCATGCAGATGGTCTGAACGTCCGGCTTGATGTACTGCATGGTGTCGTAAATGCCGAGCCCCGCGCTCACGTGTCCGCCGGGGCTGTTGATGTAGAGATAAATGTCCTGCTCCGGTTCGTCGGATTCCAGGAAAAGCAATTGGGCGATGGCCAGATTGGCAACGTGGTCGTCGATGGCCGTTCCCAGAAAAATGATGCGGTCTTTGAGCAGACGGGAATAAATATCGTAAGATCGTTCGCCTCGGCTCGTTTGTTCTACAACAATGGGCACCAGTTGATTATAAATTTCGCTCATAGTGGGCTTTTTCTTTCTTAATAAGGGGGTGACGAAAAAACGCGGGGGATAAATAGCGCTTAACTCGTTAAGATATAACCAGATATGGTAATTTTCCTCCAGAATTAATTATCTGCAATTAAATCCTTTCTGTCAACCATTTCTTCCGTGATTTTCACCTGATCGAGAACCGCCTCCAGAGTCTTTTCCCGGCGCATACGGTTGTGCAGTTTGGCCAGAACGCCTGATTTTTCCCATTCTTTTTTCATTTGCTTGATGTTGCCGCCACCCATTATCTGAGTGAATTTATTGACCTCGGCGTCCAGCTCATCCGCAGAAACATCGATTGCAAGAGTGGTTGCCAGTTTATCGAGCACGATTTCCTGTTGCAGAATTTTGAGCGCCGGCGCGCGGAATTTTTCCTGATCAGCTTCGGACACCTCTGAGTCTTTTCCATCCCCGTGGTCATGATCATGGTCGTGGTCGTGGTCGTGACTGTGGTCGTGGGACTCGGCTTTACCGGGGTTGTTTTTCTTGTCGGCGTCCTTGGCCATGAATTTGATCTGCTCGTGAATCAGGCCTTCCGGCAGATTGAAAGAATTCATTTCGGTGATTTTATCCGCCACCTGATTTTGCGCCTGTTTTCGAGCCTGCTTTTTCTCGTAACTTTCCAATTCCTGGCGCACCTGAGTTTTCAGGTCATTGAGATCAGCGTATTTTTTGTTGTCGGGGTCGAGACTGCGGGCGAACTCATCATTAAGCGCCGGCAGTTCCTTCACTTGGATGCCTTTTAAAGTGATCTCGAAATCCACTTCTTTTCCGGCGATGGTCTTGTTGCCGTAATCTTCAGGAATATTGACCTTGGCCGACCTGGTTTCGCCGATTTTCATGCCCGGTAGGTTTTTTTCCAGGTCCTCTAAGAGCTGGTTGGTCCCCAACTGAATGATGTAGTCCTTGGCTTCCCCGCCTTCAAACGGTTCGCCGTCTAAAAAACCGTTGAGGTCGATTTTAATATAGTCGTCCTTTTCAGACACCCGGTCGGTCACCTGAACGCTCACCGATTTATTTTTTCGAAAACTTTCGATTTCCTGGTCCACCTCCTCATCGGTCACTTTCGCGACCTTCACCTTGAGCTCAAGGTCAGAATAGTCTTTGAGTTCGATCGCAGGCAGGACCTCCACCGAAGCAGAAACATTGATGTCGGTGCCCTCCTCGGCGTGGACTTCCAGCAGATTGGGCTGGCCGACAGCGCGCAGGCCCTTTTCCTGAATGGCCGCCATCACCCGGTCGCTGATGAGTTTGGTGAGCACCTCCTGTTTGACCTGGGGGCCGAACTGTTTTTCCAGCAGAGACTGCGGCACCTTGCCCTTGCGGAACCCGGGGACTTTGACATCCCGCCCAAGGGTTTTGTAATAGGCAGTTATCTTTTGCTGATAATCCTTGAAAGGAATATCAAACTTGATTTTTTTGTTACAGGAATCTACGTCTTCAATTTCGATGTTCATGATTTTCCCAAAAGATTAAAAATGTCGCTTTAATTAGAAGAGAGCCGACTCTCAACCAAAAAACCTTGCCCGTCGTTAGCAAGTCGCCCCTCCGCCGAGGAAAGCTTTGCGTAACCCGTCGTTGCGAGAAGCCAGCGGCGACGAAGCAATCCAGAGACTCTGGGTCGCCGCGCCGCTTTACGGCTCGCGATGACGACCAAGCTATTTTCTTCGCATTCATAAACATACCGACCGTCAACACTGGGTCCAGCGGTACGCTGGTGCGGGAGGAGGGACTCGAACCCCCACGCCGTGAAGCACGAGATCCTAAATCTCGCATGTCTACCAGTTTCATCACTCCCGCGCAGAATGGAAAGCATTATAATGATTTTTTTTAAGAAACTCTAATTATTCGACAGGCTTTTTGGAAAGGTTTTGTTCGTCTTTCACCGCCCCGAAGTTTTGGGTTCTAACCGTTCGGGTAAAGGATGGATTGAGGCGGATAATACTCTCGGGTCAAAACGGAGTTTGGCAGAATCCAGTTGTCTTTGCCCACCAGAGTTCCGGGGCAAATGACGGCGTTGCAACCGACCTCGACGTTGTCGCCCAGAATCGCACCGAACTTGTTGAGACCCGACGGGATGGTCTTGCCCTCGATGCGGGCGGGAATTTCCGGGAAGAGTTGCACTTCTCTCTCTTTTTGTTCGCCAGTGCGAAACTGCAAATTGGCCAGACGCGACCCTGCCCCCATGTTCACGTGACTGCCCAGAATACTATCGCCGATATAATTGAAATGCCCGGCCTCGGAATGGTTCATCACAATACTGTTTTTGATCTCGGTCGAGTGGCCGATGACGGCGTGGTCGCCTACGATCACATTGCCGCGCAGGTAAGCCCCCTGGCGAATTTCGCAACCGGCGCCGATGATCATGGAACCTTTGAGAATCGCCGAAGGTTCGAGCACCGTTCCCTTGCCGAGCAGAATCCCTAAGGGTTTGATGAGAACGTCGTTTTTAATTTCAACCCACTGGTCGACGAACAGGCTCTTGCCTATTTTGGCATTTTCCCAGTCGGAGGGGTCTGAAACGCGGGTTCCCTCGAGCGCGTCCAGAGATTCGACGTGAGCTAAACGGGCAGTCAGAATGGATTGAATGCTTTTGTCGAGGTTTTTAAGTGGTTCCCATATCCATTCGATGTTCGTGAATAAATCTTTGTGAGCGAAATCTTTTAAATGCGTGAAGAAGTTTTCAATGGGGATCATTCAATAAATGCCTTCGTAGTTGATCTGTTAGAAAGACGTAATATACCATTTCCCGCGCGCGCTCAGGCGATAACCCTTTGCGGTCAGTTCGATCAATTTCTGCTTGCCCATTTCGGCCAATAACCGGGCGCGAAAATTTTTGTCCAGAACCAGCCGTTCCTCAGGCACAGTCCGGTTTTGGATCTGGTCCAGAATGTTTCGTTCCAGTTTGTAGCAATGATCGTTGTCATCCTTGAGCGCGCTCATGAGTAGGCGAAGGGCACCCTCGCCGATTGTTTTGAGTTCAAGCGCGTCTTTGTTGTCGCCTCTCAAGTTGACGCTGATTTTATTTTCCGTGCCGGAATTGCGCACGAAAATTCCGCCGGTCGGGCTTTTCAGGGCGGCGGGTGTCAGCGCGATGTACAGCATGTCTAAGTCTTCCGGGAATTTGACGATGCGTCCTTTAAAGCCAATCGCCTTGGCGCCTGCCATCAGCGCTTGTTTGACTTTTTTCCAGATGGCGGAATCGTTGTGAAACAATTCTTTTTTTATGTAGTAGGCGTAAAGCGTGCCTTTGAACCCCGGTTTGAACGGTTTATGGATGGCTTTAAAATAAGCCCGAACGGACTTTTTCTGGAAAAGAAATTCGGTCGCGGCGAAGGTGTTGAGCGCGCTTTTTAAGCCGTTGCCGAAAAATACCGGCATGCGCGTTCCGTTTTCCAGCTCCAGCAATCCCGTGGTGATGTTGTGCCCCGTCTCTTCAGAGCCCACGGCGAAGGGCAGAAAATGGGTGCTGTCCAAAGGCGTTATCAACGCATTTTTTTGTGCGAGTTTTTTCTCCAGAGAGTCGATAGCGTTTTCCAACTTTTCAAACGCCTCCACGTTCAAAGCGCCGTTTTTTCGGATGGCGTTCCACGAGTTTTTGATTGCGGCGGGCAGTTGCTTTTTAGATGCTTTTTGTAAAACTTTCAAACGCAATTCCACGATCATGACCGCGGTTTGCAGTAGTATCCACTTGTCTCCGACCGCGGCCAGTTGCGGTTTCAACCCGAGTTGTTTGACCGCCACAGCCGTGTTGAGGTCGCTTTCAACGGTGTTGATATACAGGGCGTTCCGGTAGCGTTTTGGATCGCGTCCGATGAGATACATGGCTTGCAGGAACGCCGTTTCATCGCCGCTTAAAACCAGCAGAGCGTCTTTTACGGGATCGTATTCCAATCGGTAAAACCGGTCGCCGTCGGCGTCGAACACAGCGCCTGCGACTCTTTTTTCACCCGCCAGAATTTTTGCTTTGAATTTTCGTCCCAGCTCAAAAAGTTTCAACACTGCTTTGTGTCTGCGAAAATCTCCCGCCTGCTTGTCGATCATTTTGTCTGTGATGATCGCGTGGCCTTCCAGATCGCCCACCCCTGAGTTCAGATTGACATTGCCGTCGGTTTTGGCGTTGACTTCGATCACCCGGCCAAACCCAACCGACCGGAACGCGTCTGCCGCTATTTTAGCGAGCGATCCGTTTGCGGGATCGACCACCAGCACGATTTTTTTGTAGACGCCTCCGCCCTTCTGAGCGGGGTCGGACCAGGCATTTTCCGGATGCAGGGTGAATTTTTGAAATACTTCCAGCGCTTCATCACGGCAATCTTTTTGTTTGCCTTTTAAGGGCGTTTTTTTCAGTTTGGCATGATCGGTGAGCCGGATGGCCTTGGTGAGTGCGATGTCGTTTTCGGGCAGAAGCTTCATGCCGCGATAAGCGCAAAAAGTTTTGATCCCGTTTTGATCTTTGGGGTTGTGCGAAGCTGTGATCATGAAGCCCGCCTGCGCGTTTTTGTACAGCATGAACGTCGGCACCAGCGGCGTGGGCACGATGCCAATCGTCAATGCGGTGGCCCCCGCTTTCAGGATTCCCCGGATCACGGCATCGGTGAAAGTTCCGTGGACATCGCGCGGGTCCCAGCCGACCACGACGGCATCACCGCGCCGCATTTTTCCGGATTTTATTAAATCGCCAATATGGGCGAATGCGTACAGCTCCATAAAGTCTTCGGTGATGAAGCCAAGGTCCAGAAAAACCTGTTGCGGGCTCAGGTTTTTAAACTCTTTAGAGTTGGCGGGTCTGACTTCACGGCGAATGCCATCGGTCCCCTGAAGTCGCAAAGGGAAAAGGTTGGGCCGGGTGTTTTGTTTTTTCATGAAATTTTCTCTTGGTTTTTCTATTGGTTTTTTGGGCGGGAAGGTTTAGACCGGTGGAAAATTAATCTGAACTTTATTTTGGGCCAGGCAAAATCCTAGCACAGAGCCTCCGTTTTGTAAATTTTTGTCAGCCGTGGTCTTAACGCCTGGGGCGCGGATTTTTTATTGGTCCAAAACGGCGGAAAAATTTTAAGGTTTTTGTAGATTTTTGTGGGTGCCGGGAGTTAAACTCGGCTCACATTCGATCGATGGAATGCCCCTTGAAAATTTCCGGAGACGGTTCAATGGCTTATAAAGGCATCGTGAAAAAAGAAAAGGTAGAAGCGGTCATCCGTACCGGCAACGAAAAAATTGTCGGGACCATCTTCAAGCTCCCGCAAAACCGATTGCTGGATATGTTGAACCAGGACGGCGGACCGTTTCTTCCTGTGACTTCAGCTAAAGTGTTTCACATCGTAACGGGACGACTGATGTACGAAGCGGACTTTCTCGCGGTCAACAAAAGCAGTGTGGTCATCATTGCCGACAATGTCCGGGAAGTGGGCGAATGACCCGCTAACGCGGGAGAGACCTAGGCGCTTTCACCTCAAAAAAACCTGTCTTAAGCTTGGGAAGCCAGTTTTAAGCGATCAATTGAGAAACCGGATTCCCGCTTTCTTGAGCCAGATGCTTTCGTCGAAATTTCTCTCCAGATGTTTTTGAAAGAGAACTTCATTGTCCGTTAATTTCTTCCCGTCGATGGACTGAGCCGTGTCTTCAGTCTTTTTTTCGGGCGCGGATTTCGCCTGTCTGAGGTCTGTCGGCCGTTGCTTTTCCTTGATCTCTTCGTTGGTAGAAGCGGTTCCTTTTTTCTCGTCTTTTTGAATCAAATCGATCAGTGCCTGCACGTCCAACACCAGGTTATAGTCTTCAACATGGTCCAGCAGATCCAGATCCTTAAGGATTTTGATACAAGATTTAACGTCCTTGGAACCGATGATAGCGCGGTTAATTTCTACCCACAAAAATTCAACCAGCTTCTTTTTGGATTCTTCTTCGTTCTGCATGATACCGGACTCCATTAAAATATAATTTTAGACCCCAGGGGGGGAGGGAATGCCCCGTGGTGATCCTGAAAAGTTATAATGTGAGTATAGGAATTGGGTATCACATACCGGTCAAGCCAAAGTTACATCTTTGTCAACAAAGAGCAGGGGGCAAATATTCCCACCGGGATATTGCATAGCCCGCAGAAATACAAAAGCTTTTGCGCTCTGATAAAAGTGCACGGAAATGGTTTTAAGGCGCGTATAAACGGGGGAGGAGGGGCTGGAAGGAGGCGTTTAAGGGGTGCGAAATACACGCGAATTCAATGAAATTTTCGCTTCAAGACCTCCACCGGGCTCTCATAGATGTTGCAGGCAATGACGGATTTCGGGCTTGCAAATTTGCCCTGCTGATCGGCGCTATGATCATTTAGGAGGAGGGTCTCGCCGCCGCAGGTTTCGGCTTCCCGCGAGCAGAAGTCACACATATGCAAACTTTTTAAATTATCCATTGGGTCCTTGTTAAACAAAAGAAAATAGTGCGAAGGTTCAATTCCCTCCGATTCATTGGAACAATTATATACCTAATCCCTTACGGCGTAATCGCCTATTTCTTAATACCTTGGTTTTAAAGGCCGCAGGAAAATATCTCCCCTCCAATCGGAACAATTTACCCGTTTTCTGAAATACGCCCCACCCACCTTCCCGCACGATGTGGAGACCTCTTATTAAACAACAGGTTTTCTCGTTGCCGCTTAAGCCCCGGTTTGGCATTGACTTTGCTTTAAAAACGCTGAAAACAGATGCTAACGCTTTTTTATTGAACGAGTTACTTGCTAAAGAGTGTTCCCCTGCCATCCGTTAAGTAGAAGATGATTGAAAAATAATCCAGCCTGCCCCAAAAACCTGGGGCGCGTTTGTCATTAAAGGATTGTGTCCCATCAAAGTATTTGAACCGATTTCAAATTCAAAACAGGCCGAAAACCGGCGGTGCCGTCGGGTTTTCTGGCGGGTGATTTTTTTTACAGCGGCGGGGGTTATTTTGTTCATTACAAACGCGAATGCCCAGATCACACCCAAAGCCCGGGACCAGGTCTTCCAGCAGGCGGCCCCCGACCGGTTCATCGATAGCCGGGAAAACCCCATTTTGCCGCAGTCCACCATCATCCCGGTGGCGCCGGACACCCTGCTCCCGCTCCATCCCGACGAGTTGAAAAAAGTCAAATTCAAGTTGACCCGTCTGGCGATCCAGGGGGCGACGGTTTACCGGAAAAAGCGGTTCTTTCATCTGTATAAAAATTTTCTGGGAAAGAATATTTCCCTGCACCATATTTACCTGATCGCCGACGCCATCACGAAAAAATACCGCAACGCCGGTTATATCCTGACCAAAGCCATCGTGCCGCCCCAGGAAATCAAAGAAGGCGTGGTGCGCCTCGAAATCATGGAAGGGTTCATCGACAAGGTGAGTGTCAGGGGCCAGCTCAAAGGGCCCAAAAGGTTGATGAACGCCTACCGCAAACGGTTGTTGCGGTCCCGTCCCCTGCACGCGAAAGATCTGGAGCGTTATCTCCTCCTGATAGGCGACTTGCCGGGCGTGGTCGTGAAATCTGTTTTGACGCCGTCAAAAAGCCAGCCCGGGGCGACAGACCTCACCCTCATTCTGGACAACAAACCCGTAGACGCGCACGCAGGCGTTGACAACCGGGGAACAAAATTCAACGGGCCGTTTCAGTTCTTTGCCGGAGCGTCTGAAAATTCACTGCTCGGGTTTTATGAACGCATCGGCATACAAGGTGTTGTCACCAGCAATCCAGAAGAACTGTATTACTTCAATCTGTTTTACGAATCCCCGATTTCAAATGAAGGCACTGTGTTTCGGCTTTCCGGAGCATTCAGCCAATCCCAACCGGGTTCGAGCCTGGAAGTTTTCAATGTGGAAGGAGAAAGCCAGACCTACTCCTTCAGCCTGAACCACCCGTTCATCAGGTCCCGGGGCGAGAACCTGCGCGGCCAGTTCGGCTTCACCATCCGAAATTCCAAAACGGATATCCTGGGGAGCCTCGACTCCGAAGACCGCTTGCGCGTCCTCAAACTGGGGATGATTTACGATTACGCCGACCGATTTCAGGGCATCAACCTGATCAGCTTCAACCTCAGTCAGGGGATCAATATTTTAGACGCCACGGAATCAGGAACGCAAAACCTGACGCGACCCCAGGGCAAAAGTGATTTCACCAAAATATCGGGAAAACTGCAACGGCTCCAGCAATTGGCGCCCATGTGGATGCTGTTAGGCTCGGCCTCGTGGCAGTACGCGTTTGAAAAACTGCTCGCCTCGGAGGAATTCGGCGCAGGCGGTGCTTCCTTCGGTCGTGGTTACGATCCGTCTGAAATCACCGGCGATCAGGGCATGGCCCTTGGCCTCGAGTTGCAACGAGCCTTCGATGTGAAAATGAAATTTTTACGCGGTCTGCAAGCCTATGCCTTTTTAGACTACGGCACGGTGTGGAACCGGGTCCAAACATCCACCCGTGGCAAACAGCAGGAACTGGCATCCACCGGGATAGGCGCGCGCTTCAATTTGACCAAGCATCTATCAGGTTATCTGGAGCTTGCAAAACCTCTCAATCGGGAAGTTTCCTCCGAAGGCAATAAAGACCCCAGAGTGTTTTTCAGTTTATCGGCAACGTATTGAACCAGACACATATGAATACGATACAAAAAAGCCAGCAGATGTTTCCAGATCTTTTCGCGGCCTCGCGCTCGGCGAACAAACCGCCGGAAAGACGCAGGAAACTGGTGTTCGGGACACCCCGGAAACCGGGGAACGTGATGATATTCATGGTTTCTTTCATGACCTATCTGCTGGGTATTTTCCCGTCCATGCTCTACGCCCTGCCGACAGACCCAAGCGTGCGGGCAGGGGACGTGACCATTCACCAACACACTTCAGGCGCGCTCGAAATTCACCAGGCGACCGACAAAGCCATCATCGACTGGCGAAGTTTCAGCATTCCGGAAAACGAGCGGGTCGATTTTCTACTTCCATCCGCCAGTGGCGTGACGCTCAACCGGGTGACGGGCAACGAACCTTCGGCGATTTTCGGCAAGTTGACTTCCAACGGCAACCTGTTTTTGATCAACCCCAATGGAATATTATTCGGAGCCGGATCACAAGTCGACGTGCGCGGCCTGCTGGCGACCACCAGCGACATCCGCAACGAAGATTTTTTGCTCGGCAATTATAATTTTAATATTCCCTCGAGCCAAAACAGCACCGTGGTCAACCGAGGCACCCTCACCGCCCAACAAGGCGGGTTTGTTCATCTGGTTGCCCCCGGAGTGTTGAACGACGGGATCATCAACGCAAGGCTGGGGCAGGTCACTCTGGCATCTGGCAACGTATTCACGCTCGATCTTTACGGCGATCAAATGATCAACTTTGGTCTCGGCAGTCAGATCGCTCAAGAAGTGATCGGGTTGGACGGCAAAGTTCTAAAGTCATTGGTCTCCAACAGTGGCAAAATATTTGCCGATGGCGGCAGAGTTTTGCTTAACGTCAACGCCGCCCAGGGCGTGGTGGATCAGGTCATCAACATGTCGGGGATCATCCAGGCGCAAACGGCGGAAAATATAAATGGCACCATCGTCTTAAGAGGCGGTGATGCCGGGCAAGTCGAGGTATCCGGGACGTTGGACGCGTCCGGTTACGGCACCGGCGAAACCGGCGGCACGATTCATGTGTTTGGCGACGATATCGCTCTGCTAGACCGCGCCCTTTTGGATGCATCCGGAAACGCGGGCGGCGGTGAAATTTTAGTGGGCGGGGACTATCAGGGTCTCGGTAGCTATCAAACCGCATCGAGAGTATATGTTGGCCGCGACGTTTCCATATTCAATGACGCGATTGTGACCGGCCAAGGCGGACGTTCTATTTTCTGGGCCGACCGGCGCATGCGGTTTTTCGGATCGGTGTACGCGCGCGGTGGCCGAGAGTGGGGCGACGGCGGTTTTGTCGAAGTCTCCGGCAAAGAAGAATTATTTTTCGACGGCTGGGCAGACACTTCCGCCGTCAATGGTCTGATGGGCAACTTGTTGCTCGACCCGGATGACATCATCATCGCCGATGGCTCGGGACCATCCGCCAGCGCGGCGACCACCTTCACAATTTTTGAAGAAACTCTGGAAGCGCTTTCGGGAAACACCAATATCGAATTGCTGGCAACGAACTCCATCACTCTGAACAATTTGTCCGACAATCTCCTCAGCCTGAACATCAGTGGTTCCGTGACCATGACTGCGACCAACGGGGCGATCACCTTCGCCGACACCAACGATAAAATCAAAGCGAACCAGAACATAAACTTAAACGCCGGTGGCACGCTCACTCTGGGTTCATTGGAATCGACCGAGGGAAACATCACGCTCACAGGTAGCAACTTTTCTCTTGGAGGGAATCTGAATAGTGTCCTTGGCACGACGACTTTAACTTCCAGCCAGGGAATCACATTGCAAACCAGTTTGAATTCCACGGGGAATACTGTTTTAAACGCGGGAACAGCCATCACTTTAGCGAGCGGCATCAGTGTCACCTCCGGCGGAACGCTGGTGTTGAACTCGGCATCAGGCACCAACGCCCAAGGCGCGGTGACGGTGAGCTCAGCCAATGGTCTGACTATCAATGACAATTTCACGTCAGCAGGCGCC
>UOGG01000225.1_pt1 | contig 12804 bp, 10 predicted proteins | sample 1990151 | NCBI WGS metagenome assembly UOGG01 (sample SAMEA4728526, study PRJEB27164) | hydrothermal vent metagenome | biome: marine basaltic hydrothermal vent biome; feature: marine hydrothermal vent; material: mineral | place: Pacific Ocean | collected 2011-06-14/2011-07-23 | depth 1741 m | reverse complement strand
ACGAGTCACGCCGGGCGTGTCGTTGACAATGGACGTTTTTCTTTGAGTGAGTTTATTGAAAAGGGTGGACTTTCCTACATTGGGCCTGCCAATGATTACAACTACCGGTACCGACATGAGGATGAACCTTGTTAAGAGAACTTCTTATATTTTATAACTCTAATCTGAACCATCGTCACCTTCCTTAAAGCTAAGGAAACAACCCATCGTTCAGAATGTTTTATTTTGAAGCGCCCTTAAATGGTCGGGCCTCTGTCTTTCTTGAATTCATGAATTCCTCGTGCGATGGATGCGGCCAATCGATCCAGATAGGCAGATTTACGCAATCTGTTTTCCTCACGTGAATTCGTTATGAACCCAACCTCCACAAGGATGCTCGGCATATTGGTATCGTGGAGAACAAAGAAAGGCCCTTCTTTAACACCGAGATTTTTCACACTGGAATATTTCTTTTTAATCGAACTGTGAAGACGCTCCTGAACATGCCCTGCCAATATGGCAGAATCATTGATTTTAGTGGTGCTGATGAGACTGGCTAAAATTTGCTGAACCTGATTGTCTTTTACCGAATGCACCAGTTCGCCATTTTCACGCTCCGCAGTTTCCTGCGCCTGCTCGCTGTTCGCGTTGCCAAGATAATAAGTCTCGATTCCGTGGGCCGAAAGCCGCTTCGCCGCATTGACGTGAACCGAGACAAACAAATCGGCAGAATTTTCATTGGCCATCCCGCCTCTGCCTTCCAAAGGAATAAAAGTATCGTCCGTCCGAGTGAGGATCACCCGGTAACCATAACGGGATTCCAGAATTTTTTTCAAGCGTTTGGAAATTTTCAGGTTCACCTCTTTTTCCAACAGCCCGCGTTTGCTGGTTGCGCCATTGTCTTTACCGCCATGGCCGGGGTCTACCACAATGAGAGAGGCCTCTCGCCTGACAACTCTTTTTGTGCCGGGCGAAATCGAGACGGGAACTGGTTTTACGACTGCCCTCGCCTTTTTGGACCTTGAAATAAATCTGGCCTTTTCAGGCTTAACCGCAATTTCTTTTTTCGCAGTTTTTTTGGCAGTAATTACAGGTTGTTTTTTCGGGGCAATCAGGTCGACAACGGTTACGCCACCTTTTTGCGAAATGACTGTTTTTATTTCCTTCGGGACTTCCAACACCAGACGACTTGTGGTTTTATCAAATTGACTGATGCGCAATCGTTCCAGCGTATCGCCCCCGACATGGATATCTTTTTTGACACCGTCATCAAGCCGGGTGTTTAAAAAATTAATATACACCCGGTCCGGGTTGCGCAAGCGATTGTGAGTTATTTTTGCCCGCCCCCCCGTATGGATCACCACCTGCGTTGAATCTGGTTTCTGGTTGTAATCTATTCTCCCGAGAAGAACGGGCGCGGCCTTACCGGAAACAGCCCTGGCTTTGGCTATCGCCTTTGACTTGACAACTTTTGTTTTGACAAAAGGAGCGGTGGCCTGCTTGAACTTTTTCGCTTTTGCAACCTGATCTCCCCTGGGGAAATTCTGGAGAATATTTTCAAACGAGCCCAATGCTTCTGAATAATTTTTCCTGTCAAAATTTATTTTACCCTGATAAAACAGGGAATCATCCGTCAACCGCCCTGCCTTGAACTCGGAAATCACCTTGTAATAAAAATGCAACGCCCTTTCCTGATCGTTGGAATTTTTCGCCACTCCATGAAGTTGATGGTAAAGCCTGGCCACATTGAACAGAGCTTTATACGCGTAGGAACTGGAAGGATAATTTTCGTAAACCGCGACAAATTTATTGATCGTCGCCATCCAGTGGTGTCGGTATGCCTGTTTTTTACGAGAGCTTTTCAGCGAGTAATAACTTTTTTGTGCTTTTTGATACAACCCTTCAACGGATTGCGCACGCGACTCCCTGCCCTCGGCTTCGGTAAAAACCCCGAATAGCAAAATGGCGCCAATCAACAAACAGGATGTGATTTTATTTAAATCAAAGAACATCTTAAAAGTTCGCTCGATGTGTGAAAACTTCATGAAAACAGTCTGTAAGACCTCCATAACCATTTCATTTTATTACTGTTTTAGACTATAACATTTTTTAAAAATGGGGTCAATATGGGTAGAACCGGAAAATCAATGACTTACATACCTTTTTTCAGGCGTTCGGCAAGATAGGCAGGAAGGCCGCTTTGAAGGATTTTCCTTTGAGTCGTCGCATAATCGTATTCGTAGCGCCGGAACTCTATGGTCTTCCGGGCCGAATCGTAAACCACAAACGCAGGTTTTGGGTTGCCGTCCCGCGGTTGCCCCAGACTGCCGGCGTTGATGATATAGCGGTGGTCGGGGTTCAACTCCCACGTTGCTGGCGAACCACAATCGGTGATCGCCCCGCCCTGCTCCTGTTCAAGGATAACAGGTCGATGCGAATGCCCCAGAAAGCATAATTGCGTCGAGAAATGATCGAAATTGACTTTCCCGTCAGCGGAGGTGACCACATAATGCCATTCCTCCGGCTCATAGGGAGACGAGTGGACCCAATGAATCCCGTCTTCCACTATTTCCGAGGGAAGCTTTTTTAGATAATCTTTATTTTCCTCGGTCAATTTCTGCCGGGTCCAGAGACAGGCCTGATAGGCGTACGGGTTCATATAAGTGAGTTTGGTTTTCCCCGTCACAGCGTAATCGTGATTGCCGCCTAAAGCGATGTCCGCGTTTTCCCGCACCCAGTCCACGCAGGCATTGGGGTCCGCGCCATAACCCACCAGATCGCCCAGAAACACTTTTTTATCGTGCTCGATGGTTTCGGCGATTTTTGCAAAACTTTGTAACGATTCGAGGTTGCTGTGCAGGTCGGAAAAAATGAGGTATCTCATCGTAATACAAATGCAGGATCATCCGGTGGGGGACTGAACGGTTCCCCGGTTCATTTCTTTGTAAATCTTATCCAGAATGCCATTGATAAAATCCGGGGATTCTTCACTGCCATATTTTTTAGCGATTTCAACGGCTTCGTTGATCACTACTTTAGGCGGGATGGTCTGACTGTAGGTCAGTTCACACACGCCGAGGCGCAAAATATTGCGGTCGATCACCGTCATCCGGTCGAGCGCCCAATGTTCGCTGTATTTTTTCAGGGTGAGGTCGATCTCTTTCATGTTGTCGACCACTTTGTCGACCAGTTCTACCATAAACTCCTTGACCTCTTCCTGGCACGAAAGCCGGTCTTCAAAGGAAGACATCTGATCTTTTAAGCCCGTTTCGTTGAACTCAAGCTGGTAAAGAAACTTCAAGGCCAGCTCTCTGGAAAATCTTCGTTTGCCCATTGATCAACGATCCTGGTTAAATGTTCTTGTATAAATTAACCATTTCAATGGCGGCGAGAGCCGTTTCCGACCCCTTATTGCCTGATTTGGCACCTGCTCTTTCAATCGCCTGCTCCAGATTTTCCGTGGTCAGAATTCCGAACAAGACGGGGATGGACGCATCCATCGCCAAAGCTCCCACGCCCTTCGTGGCTTCACCGGCGACAAAATTAAAGTGCGGTGTAGCCCCCCGGATGACTGCGCCCAGACAAAGAATGGCGTCGTATTTCTTTTTGGCGCACATTTTCTTAGCCGTCATGGGGATTTCAAAGGCTCCGGGAACTTTGACCACATCGATGTCGTTGTCATTGGCCCCATGTCGAACCAGCGCATCAACGGCGCCATCCACCAGGCGACCGGTGATGAAATCGTTGAACCGGCTGACCACGATGCCGAATTTAAACCCTTTGGCGTTCAAGTCACCCTCTATAATATTAGCCATTCATCGTCCTTCTTTTATTATTTTATTCCGATATTCAAGAGATGTTCTTCATCAAGTGACCCATTTTCTGCCGCTTGGTCCGAAGGTATTTGATATTGTCTTTACGTGGGCTGACTTCAATGGGAACTCGTTCCACCACTTCCAGTCCATAACCTTCCAGCCCTACAATTTTCCGTGGGTTGTTTGTCAGCAGGCGGATCTTGCTCAACCCGAGCTTTTGCAGGATCTGCGCACCTATGCCATATTCCCGCAAATCGGGCTTGAACCCCAGCGCCTCATTGGCCTGCACGGTGTCCTTGCCTTCGTCCTGCAAGGCATAGGCTTTCATTTTGTTGACGATCCCAATGCCACGCCCTTCCTGATACAAGTACAATAAAACTCCCTGGCCTTCTTCACTGATCATCTGCATGGACTTATTGAGTTGATCGCCGCAGTCACAGCGGAAGGAACCGAACACATCGCCTGTCAGACACTGGGAATGAACGCGAACCAAAGTCGGCACGTCTGGGTTGATGTCTCCCTTGACCAAGGCGATATGAATCTGGTCGATCAGAACATTTCTGAAGACCACGGATTTGAACTCACCAAACTTCGTGGGCAGAATGGTCGTGACTTCTTCTTCTACCAGAGTTTCCCGTTGCAACCGGTATTCCGCGAGGTCTTTGGTGGTGATCATTTTCAAGCCGTGTTCTTTGGCAAACGCAGTCAAATGCGGGACACGGGCCATCGTTCCGTCGTCATTCATGATTTCGCAAATGACACCGTAAGGGGACAAACCCGCCAGACGGGATATATCCACAGACGCTTCCGTTTGCCCCATGCGCACCAGCACACCGCCGTCTTTTGCGCGCAATGGAAATATATGGCCTGGCTTGACTAAATCTTTTTTTTCAGCCGAAGGATCAATGGCAACCTGAATGGTTTTCGCCCGGTCGGCGGCGGAGATTCCCGTGCTCACGCCGTCTCTTGCGTCTATCGAAATGGTAAACGGCGTTTCAAAAGCGGATTGGTTGTCATCCACCATCATGGTCAGCCCAAGCTCTGCGGTTCTATTTTCCGTGAGAGCCAGGCAAATCAGACCGCGCCCGTACTTCGCCATGAAGTTGATGGACTCAGGTGTGACTTTTTCGGCGGCAATCATCAGGTCGCCCTCGTTTTCCCGGTCCTCATCGTCCACGATGATGATCATTTTGCCTTCTTTTAAATCATCGATGGCGGAATCGATGGTACTGAACACGTCACTCATAACTCTTTCCTCAAATAAATCCTTTTTGCCTGAGCAGGTCCAGCGAAACATTCTGACCTGCTTTAGAGGAGCCTAAAAGGGTCTCGCAAGCTCTATATACGTATTTACCAATCATATCACATTCGATGTTTACCAAGTCGCCGATTTTACGTGTGCTCATATTGGTATGGGTATGCGTGAACGGAATGACGGATACTGAAAACCGGTTGTCCCGGCAGGAAAATACCGTGAGGCTGATCCCGTCAATGGCAATCGATCCTTTCTCGATAATATAGGGAGCGAGTTCTTTGGGATGTTCAAAGCGAAACAGAATTTCCCCGCTTTTGTGTTCGATGTCCACCACCTTGCCCATTTGATCCACATGACCTGAAACAAAATGACCGCTTATTTTTTGCTGAGGCGTGAGAGACCGCTCCAGATTAACCTTTGCCCCTTGCTTGATTTCCATAAAGCCGGTCCGGCTCAAAGTCTCCGTGCTGACATCCACGATGAAATTCTGCTCTCCAAAATCGCGAACGGTCAGGCAAACACCATTGACGGCAATACTTTCCCCCAATTCAAAACCACTGAAACCGGGCTCCGTGCGCACCACCATCTCGGCTTTTTCATCCGTACGAATGATTTTCTCCACCGTTCCCAGACTCTGAATGATTCCGCTAAACATATTTAATATTTCCTCAAGGTGTCAATGGACTATTTTAGAATCCCGCTAAAGATAACCTTCCAGCAGAAGATCGTTGCCGATTGAGTTCACGGTCATGTTTTTTATTTTAAACGCATCCTTTAGATGCCCTATCCCCTTCCCGCCCAAAGGCCCGGGGGCGTCTTTTCCGCCAATCAGAATGGGCGCGATAAAAAACAGGACCTTGTCGACAAGGCCCGCTTCCAGGGCACTGGCATTCACTTCGCCTCCGCCTTCAATCAGAACGGAGGTGATGTCCAACTCACCCAAAGCACGCATCAAACCTTGCAAATCCACTTTGCCTTTTTTCTCCTTGAGAACGAGAATATCAACCCCCCGGCGGGTCAGCTCTTTTCTGCGTGAAGCAGGCAAGCCTTTGCTGGTGGCATAAAGAACGCGCTCTTTGTCGGCATTCCTGAAAACATTGGATTTCAAGGGGACAATAAATTCATTGTCCAGAATAACACGAACCGGGTGTTTGACGACGGCGGACTTTTGCTTGAGCCGCGTGGTTAAAAAAGGATTGTCCTTCACAATGGTCCCCGCCCCCGCCACAATCGCGTCCACTTCATTACGAATCCGATGAACCTTTTCGCGGGCTTTCGCACCTGTGATCCATTGCGATTCTCCTGAACCGGTGGCAATTTTTCCATCCAGAGAAATCGCGGTTTTTAACAAAACAAAAGGATAGCCCGTTCGGACAAATTTTATAAACACTTCATTCAGTCGTTCACATTCTTTCCTGAGGACTCCGGTCACCACCTGGACGCCGTTTTTTTTTAATTGACGAAAACCTTTGCCACTCACCAGCCTGTTTGGGTCGCGCATCCCCACGATGACTTTTTTGACACCGGCGGAAATTATCGCATCCGTGCAAGGCGGCGTTTTGCCAAAATGACAGCAAGGCTCAAGGTTGACATACAGGTCTGCGCCGCGAGCCTTGTTTCCGGCCCGTCTCAGCGCCTCTGTTTCAGCGTGCGGCAATCCCGCTTTTCGATGATAACCTTCACCCACCACAAGGCCGTTTTTAACCAACACCGCACCGACCATCGGGTTGGGAGAGGTTCTCCCCTGCCCTTTCAAGGCAAGCTCCATCGCACGGCGCATAAAGTTTTCTGGAGATTTTTCAGTCAAGGCACTCACCCCATATACCTGTGTATTCTAAATAAACCAAAAAAAAATCGCACGGCAGGATTATAGCAAATGAGGAAAGCGAACGAATAGCAGGAAGAAAGAAGTTTAAACCCACTCTTGCCTTTCGCGAAAGAGGCCTTTGCATAACCCGTCGTTGCGAGAAGCCAACGGCGACGAAGCCGTAATATTTCATCATTAATTTTCGCGCCCCAAACCTTCTGGGTTGCTTCGTCGCTAACGCTCCTCGCAATGACAATCAAATGATCTGCTCACGAAGGAGAATTCAGTCAGCCATGAATCCATCGCACGTCCCTATTGGGTCCAGCGGCTACGCTGGCGCGAGGGGAGTTACCCGCCTCTGCGGATGATATCCACCATTTGCTTGCGGATGCTTCCCCGCTGGTAAACGATTTCAATTCTGCGGTTGATGGCACGATTTGTCGGACTGGTGTTCGGCACTTTAGGACGAAACTGAGCCAACCCTTCGATAGAAAGGTTTTCAGCAGAAAACCCGGATTCGACGAACATACGGGCGACTTCAGCGGCGCGGGAGGCGGAAAGCTCCCAATTGGAAGGGAATCTTTCAGTCCGAATGGGAGAGTCGTCGGTGTGCCCTTCAATCTTCACCTTATAATTGAACTGATTGAGAAGATCAAACACTTGCGAGATCACCTCAGCACCTTTCGCATTCATCGTGGCCGTTCCCGGAGAGAACAGGACAATATCGGAAACCGTGATCACCGCTCCGCGCTCGTCCGAGGAGACTTGCACCTGGCCCGCCAGTTTATTTTTGTAAACGAACTCTTCAACCTCAGAAGCGATTTCCTCAATTTCCTTAGCCACCATCGCGCCAATTTCATCAACAGCCTCAAAGCTCTCCTCACTGAGCGCCGAAGTTATAACCTCCAGCCCTTGCCGGGTTCCCGATTCAGGAATAACATCCGAACCTAACGCGCTCTTAAGAGACTCTTTTACCAGACGCCATTTTTCATCTTCAATGGACCCCATGGCAAAAAGCAGGATGAAGAACACCATGAGCAGGGTGACAAGGTCGGCAAAGGTCATGACCCATGCGGGAATTCCTTCCTCACACTCACACTCTTCCTCGTCATCCTCTTCTTCAGCAGGATCGGGCTCTTTTTTCTTTTCTTCTTCTGCCATGATCAGTTATTTCTTTGCAGGTTTTTTCCCGGCCTTGTCATCGTCCTTGCCGGCCTTTTTTCCATGATAGGAATCGAGGTAATTTTCCAGAACATCTTTCATGAACCGTGGGTTCACTCCTTTACGAATATAGGAAATGCCTTCCAGAACCAGGTTCATTTCCAAACCTTCTGTCGCGCTTCGACGCTTCAACTTAACGGTCATGGGAATAAAAAATAAATTAGACAGGACAGCGCCATAAAACGTAGTGATCAGAGCGATAGCCATTTTGGGGCCGACCGAATCCACGTCCGACAAGTCGGCGAGCATCTGAATCAGGCCGATCAAGGTTCCCACCATGCCAAAAGCCGGGGCAAAGGCTCCCATTTGATTGAAAATTTCCCAACCATCTTTATGGGATTTTTGAATCTGCTTGATTTCCCGCTTGAGCAAGGAGTTGACCGTGGCCTCATCTTTTCCATCCACAGTCATTTCCAATCCCTTTTTCAGGAACTCGTTGTCGATATCCTTGAGTTTGGATTCAATCGCCAGCACGCCACCCTTCCGGGCCACGTTACAAACATCGACCATGGATTCAATGAGCTGATAATGGTCTGATTTTTTGACCATGAATACTCTGATAAACAATCCCATCACCTTCAGCACTTCATTCATCGGAAAGGCAATAAAAATTGCCGCCATGGTTCCGCCAATGACAATCATGGCCGAAGGTGCCGACCAGAACAGGGCCAGACCACTATTCATCAGAATAGATATCAAAACCAATCCGATACCGGCTACGATTCCCCCTAAAGTTGCAATATCCATAGTCTAAGTGGGTTGTTTGATTTTTACGGCGCCGTCAATAGGATCGACGGCATGAAATTTCAAAATTTTATTAAGAATATCCGCATTCAGGACCGTTCCCTTCATCAACAAATTGATCCCCGATTCCGAATATATGTTTGACGCCAGTTCCATTCCCTCAACTAAAGCGAACACCGAGCAGTCCAGAGTCTTTACTTGCTCAGGCCCCATTTGGGTGTGCGCGTATTTCCCCAGAAAGTCCATCACCTGTTCATCAAAGAATTTCCCGCTCAAAGGAGTCATGATAGCCATGGCGTCCATGGGGCTTTTACCGGGATTGGAAATTCTGAAATGATCATAATAACTTGCGGCTGAAACGATTCTCGAACCCAGGGGAATCCGGTCTCCGTATAACTTGTCCGGGAATCCTGATCCATCGACATTTTCATGCAAATGCCGAATGATAGTCGCGATCATCTCAAAACCTGGAAATCCTTTGAGAAGCATCTCCCCGACCAAGGGATGATTGGTGTGCGACCGGTTTCTGCCTTCATCCAGCGCTTCTTTCCTTTTCTCCATCGTAGGCAAAGCGGCGATTCCCAGTTCATGCAATCTTGCGGCGGCACTGATATTGCGGATCTGGTAGTCAGAGAGGGCCATTTTCTCCGCAATGAACATCGAAATTTTTGCGACACGGTCAACATGACCGCGATGTTCGGGTTGGCGCAACTCGATTATATTGACGAGAAGAGCTTCGGTTGATTCAAAGCGACGGCCAAGTTCTTCGACCATGGAAGAAATCTGAGTGTTCTTTTCCTCCAACTGGGCATTTAAATTTTTCATCTCCTGAAGATTGGTGCCCAGATATCTCTTGTCGGTCTGGAGTTCCTGGTTCAGGCTGGCTACTTTTTTATGAAATGCTTTCAGTTGGCTGAGCGCTTTTTCCAATTGCTGGTTTTTTTCGTGAATGGTGCTGTCCTGCCTTGCCCCTCGTAAAATAAAGTTCACCGCAAATAGAAACTCGCCCTTCCTGATGGGCTTGGAGAGATGAGCTTCTGCTCCGGCTGAATTTGCCTTGCTGGCATAATCTGTTTCGGAATCAAAATCCGACATCGTGATCACCCCACATTGGGGATATTTTTTTCTTATTTCCCGACAAACCTCAAATCCATTCTGATCGCCTTTAATCTGGGCATGGCAAAGAACAATATCGACGTCCTCTTCCTGCATTTTTTGCAATCCCTGATCAATCGTTGCAGAAGAAAACACCTGAACCATATTGGAATCAAAGGATTGGTTGACGATTTCTACAATCGCTCTGGATACGTCAGGATCTTTGTCGATACACAGGATTTTTTTGGCGAGTCCGTCGATATTCAAAACCAATTCTCCAGGCATTTATTTTGCACCGTTATAAACGGCCAGATTAAAAACGGCATTAAGTGTAAATCTTATAGAAACACTGATCTTGGCCAGACCGTTTCCACCCACTTCTCTTGCGGGAAACGAGTGTTATTGGCCTGCCGATATAGTCTTAACTGATTGATTTTATGATAAATACTACGATTTATAGAGTCAAGGAAAACTTTATTCCATCTATGGGATTAGCCAAAAGGGGCGGTTTTTCAAAGGTTCCTGGAGGGATAAATAATAGGAGGGATAATGCTATTTTGGGTTCGCCAAGCCGAAACCGGTTGGACAATCGGCCTCAACCCCACCAGTGGGATCAATTCTCCCCGGCTTTCCACACGTATTTAAAAGAAGGTTATTGTCGGATTTCCCGTCCGCTTGCGGAGAGGCCGTTCAATCTTCTTCATCGTCATCTTCGATGACGGTGATTCTGGGGCCAGAAACGCAACGAAAGCCAACCGTGGGGTGGCGCTCGGAGGGGTCGAAGGAGTTGCGGAATTTGCACTTGGAGTGGATCAGGTAATTGAGCCAGGACCCGCCACGGACGATTCTCTGGGTGGTGTGTTTTGAGGCAAAGAGCTGAACGCACCACTCCCATACATTGCCGGACATATCGAAACAGCCGTAGGGGGAAATCCCCTGTTCAAATTCCTCCACGACGTTGGTCTGCCCGAAAACATAATCGGCTGTGTTGTTGTAGCCAGCCTGATACCCCATCGCTTCTCCCCAGGGATAGTCTCGTCCGTCTGTTCCACGCGCGGCTTTTTCCCATTCCTTTTCGGTGGCCAGCCGTTTGCCCGACCACATGGAGAACACCAGCGCTTCGAAATAATTGATGCCGATCACCGGCTGATCCGGGGTTTTGGAATACAGAGGAAAACGCTGGCGATGGTTGGGATCAAACTCCTGATACAATGCGTTGGTCACCGGATACTTCATGATGGCATATTCCATGAGATTGATCCGGTCTTCTTCATCTTTTTCATCCTGATAGATGAATTTCCCCGCAGGAACGGTCACCATCTCTCCCCATTTTTTTAGATGCGAAACTTTCACCTGCTCTTCATCTTGTTGTTCCGCCAGAAAATTTTTCAGCTCTTTGATTTTTAGAAGAGGTGCAAAATCCTGAACATCCACCAGGGCATGAATATCCTGCCCATTTAAAGCCAACAGCATTTCGAGGGCGGCGAATAGAATCCGGCTGTCTCTCTTTTCTCTCTGCAGTAAATCTTCTATGCGCTCATCCAGAAATTTCCGGTCAACCGCCTTTATCACCTCACTAGTCTGGATAGCCCGGAACCCGATAAATTGCGGATAAGCCTCTTTGCACTGGTACTTCAGTAAATGGCGAATGAGGAGAGATTTATCCGGCGCCAGGTCGGCTTCGCTCAGGCAATGGCCCGCCAGGAAAACCGCGCCTTCCTGCAAGAGAATATCGAACAGCTCGTTTGCGGGAACCATCGCGGCCAGAAACTTGATGACCTCCTCCCAGATTTCTTCACGACAATGAGCGCGAACATGGCTCTGCCAGTCAGGTTGCAAGGCAAGGTAGCGGGCGGCAAAATACTCCTGAAAAGAAGGATGCCGGTATTCAAACCGGCTCGCTGTCTGCTGAATGACAAAACCAAGCTCTGTGGGGAATTCACTTGCTTCATCATTTCCCTGAATTTCACTCAACACTTTTTTGACAAACCCCAGTTCGACATCCTCAAACCGTTGCGCCTGGCCCCTTTCCAGCAACTGGAAAGAGACGTTTGTCAGCCAGGTCAGAATAGCGCTTTCTTTGCCATCCTCCGGGAAAGATGCTTTCAGCAGATGGTCGAAATATGCGGAATAAATCCCCCCCCGGTTCGTCAGACCTTCCAGAAGTTCATTTTCAGCAAGCAGGGGAATCATCTTCAGCAAAACCGGCGTTCGCCCCACTTCGGGGAAATTTACAAAAACCTCTTTCAACCACTTGATGTCACGGGAATCCCCTAGGTAATTCCGGCGGTCTTTTTCGTCGATTTCCTGCATTTTGCACTGAAACGCCGAGTCCTCGCCCTTTATCACCACGGAATCCGTCGCCAAAGAGCCGAGATGAAAACCCCGTGTCGCCAGAACCACAAAGTTACTGCGGAAGGAATTGTCATCCACAAACGTTTCAAAATAGACGTGGAACCGATCCTCCGGGTCCAGTTGATCGAGGCCATCGAGCAGAAAGGTTATTTTGCTCGTCTGGTTGATCAATTGAATGGTTTTATATAGAAGCACCTCATCCAGCTCCAGTTCAGGAAACTCTTCCTGCTCCAGCAAAACCACCTTGAGGATCTCCTGATAGACCGTCTCAAAAAATTGGCCAAAGCCCGTGCCTGCTGGCAAGTCTCCCAGATGAAAATACAACGGCAGGGGATAGACCGGATGCGCTTTCCCGAGCAACAGCTTTTCCTGATAGCTTTTCAGATAAGATGTTTTCCCCATGCCCAGTTCCGCCCGGAGCATGATTTTGAGGCTGTTGACTTCCAGCAGGTCTTCGTGAATGGCCCGGTAAGAAGGAAAAACCTGCTCTTGCAGGCTTTGTCGATGATGAATCGGGTTGGTGTCCAGTAGCA
>UOGG01000144.1_pt1 | contig 12867 bp, 15 predicted proteins | sample 1990151 | NCBI WGS metagenome assembly UOGG01 (sample SAMEA4728526, study PRJEB27164) | hydrothermal vent metagenome | biome: marine basaltic hydrothermal vent biome; feature: marine hydrothermal vent; material: mineral | place: Pacific Ocean | collected 2011-06-14/2011-07-23 | depth 1741 m | reverse complement strand
ATCTGGCCAAGGAGCGGCCTTGCGGTCAAGCACTCGCTCGATTGCGGCGCAGGGGTGATCGATTCCGGCTACAGAGGGGAAATCAAAGTCCTGCTTTTCAACCATTCTGATCAGGACTATGCCATCAAGCAAGGTGATCGGGTCGCGCAACTCATCGTGCAGAAATTTGAAAAGGTTGATTTTATCCCCGTCGATTCCCTGGAAGAAACGGCCCGGGGAGGGAATGGATTTGGCTCGACGGGAAAATAAAAATATGCAGGCAAAACATCTGCGATTGTATGGGCTTTGAAAACGGGCGGGTGTTTTTTGGCTTTAGATGCAAAGGGGTTGTTCTTAATAAAAGAAGTCTTGCCTGTAAGGGCTAGTGATTCTTTGTATGATTTGGTGTATTCTGAATATACCCTGCTGTTCTATAAAAATAATCAGAATACTTTCACCCGGAGCATTATGAATGGGTTCATTTAGAGGTTGGTTGCAAAAAATGTTTGGCATTCCTGCGGGTAATTCCCAGGACATTGAGGCGGCCCCCGCGCCTGCCGACATTGATCCGCCCATTGAAAAAGAAGACCCTCATTATGAAGTGATCCGGGTTCAGCCAACGCCGAACCCTGAAGCCTTTCAATTCATCATGAATCGTCAAGTGATCGCCCACGGCACCCTGACTTTTGAGTCGGCGGAAGAAGCCAAGGGAGACCCATTGGGCGAAGCGTTGTTTGAAATTTTCGGAGTGGTCAATGTTTTTCTGAAAGAAAATTTTGTGACCGTCACCAAGTCCAATGTGGTCGGTTGGCACACGGTGATGGAAACCGTGGGCGAGACGATTCAGGAACACTTGAAATTTTATGAGGGGAACGAAACCCCCAAAGAGAATAAGCCCGAAATCGACCCCATCCTTGAAGCATTCAAAAAAGAGGAATTCCCCGGCTACACCGATGATGAGAAAACCAAAGTGATCGACGCACTTTTAGACGTTGCGGTCCGGCCTGCGCTTTCCAATGACGGCGGCGGAATTGATGTCATCGGAATAGAAGGAAGCGTGGTAAAAATCCACTATCAGGGTGCCTGCGGCAGTTGTCCGAGTTCGACCACCGGGACCCTGAGCTATATCGAAAACTTCCTCAAAGAAGCCGTCCATCCCGACCTGCAAGTTCAAGCAAACTGACCTCCGTCGCGCGCGGGGGAGTTTGAGGCTACGCTTAGCTTCGCGTGTGATATTCTCTCCCCTGGCGCCATTCCCGGTGGTATTTTTCATGCCCCCCGAAAACCCGGAATCCATTGCCCGTTAAAATTGAGTCCAGCGTCACGCTACAGCCACTTGCTGGGAGTGAAGGGTGGTTCGTAATTCTGAATATAGTGCAACGCCTGTTCCGGGTCGGGTTCCACGGCAAATAAATCCAGGGTTTCTTTTTTAGCAAATTTGAGATCGACCATTTCCTGTAAATTGGCGATCAGCCCATCAAAAAAATTTTGGGTGTTGATGAACACCAACGGCTTTGGAGTCAGCTGGAGTTGTTTCATGGAAAGAATCTCCATCGCCTCCTCCAGAGTCCCGATCCCACCTGGGAGCGTAATAAACGCGTCCGATTTTTGATCCATGACGGCTTTTCTCTCCCGCATATCTTTGGTCACGATCAATTCATCCGCATCTCCGTATTCGATGTTTTTATTTTTGAAGAATTCGGGCAAGACCCCGGTCACCCGGCCGCCAAACTCATGCACGCCCCGGGCAACGCAACCCATCAAGCCGATGGATGCTCCGCCGTATACCAGATGCAAGCCCGTCTGCCCCAGCCTTCGGCCCAAATCGGTCGCCATTTCCTTGTAAACCGTATCCACAGATTCACTGGAAGAACAAAATACGCATACGGAAAGAATCATACTTTTTCCTTGTAAAAAAGGGTTTTAATGCCTTAGCCCCAAAGGGCGCATTCTCCTTAGCAAACCATTATTAATCAATGTAATGCAGATCACAAAACATTGTGATTGGTTTCCTACCGGAATCTTTAAAATAACTTTATCTTGGCTGTAAGAATTAGCACGGGATTCATGATTTAAGTATAAGTTCATCCATTCAAAGAGGTGCCGTATGTTTCATGAAGTAAAAGTTTTCAGCCCCGAAGGAAAGTTGAAGAGATTGATTTCCTGTAAGGAATTGAAAAAAAGCCACTGGAAAAAATTCGAGGAAATGAGCTATGACCTTACCATTGGCAGGTTTTCCAACGGGCGTGTTCCCGGGCACGTCAAACAAAGGCTGGACAATGTTTTTTTAAGTTTTGAAAGCGAAGGCTGAAAAGTCGACGTTCCTGTAAAAACAACTTCCCTTCAGATTTGGAATTGTTGGGGGAAAATAGTCAGAGAAAGCTATTTGAGAAGCTACTTTAAAACCGTCGCTTATGGAAAATTCCCGGTAAACCGCTTACTTTCCCGATAAAATATTAGATGGGAGATTATAAAACGCAGGAATAAAAAGGGCGACAACGAATAATATGACCAGAAAGCATTTTGATCAATTTAAAAATGACGTGCTGAAATTGACCCAGGACGCAGATGTTATATGGGAACAATTCAATGAATTGAAAAACAGCAACGAGATGGTGGTTCGGCTGGCAAAGAAACAAAAATGCCAGATAGACTTGATGAAGGAAGACCGGCAAAAAACCAATGACGAAATCACACTCATCAAACTCGAGCTCAGAAAGGCTTGCGAAAAAATAAAACAACTTGAAAAAGAAAAAAAGGAAAACCTGGCAACAAATATTCTTGAAGTGGTGACACCCGAAATTAAAGAAAATGATGCGCCAGTCGAGGACACATTCGATCTGGAAATGCTGGTCAATGATATCGACACGAAATTAGCAATCAAGGAAGAAGAACAGACTTTCAATTACCTGAAAAAAATGGATCTGGACTTCTAGTTTTCCGGATACCCTCTCTTGGCCACACTGAGCGTGACCTCCTCATGTTTCATCTGAAATTTTTTATTTTTTCAGAGGCAACGGCCGAATATATTCAAGCGATCTGTTGACTTCGTTGAGCATGGCCGCTTCAATTACCTCGCTGGAGTTGACCCAGTCTGCCAATAGCTTTGCCAAAATCTCCGGTATTCCGACAACATCGCTCATGCCTGGTTTTGTCTGGATGGCTTTTCCTTTTGAAAAGTGGATGGTGGGGGCCATGTAGAATTTTGTCAGCACAGGTTTTCCGAAGGCAAAAATATTGCACTGAACCTGTTGTCGGGGGACTTGCATGGTCTTACCATCGCGAAGTGCTGCGACAATCATTTTTCTCGCCACGGAAATTTTAGTGGCACAAGCCGCGTTTCTTATCAACCCCGCCGTATTTGCCTGCATGCTTTTTTGAGTGCGCTTGTCCAGATCGAATTTCAAAATGCAGTCGATATTTTTCAACTTTGGGTTTTGCAGGCTGGCTATGCAGGCGGATGGCAGGGGGGTGTTCCCCTGAGCTCCCAGGGGCGGGGTAATTAAGAGCGCAGAAAAGAAGATTGCCACTCCAACTGACAAACAGGCATCAGGGAATGTGAAAATAAACCGCTTCAATGTACGTAATGAAATGTGATTTCCTCTTGTCACTCAGATCACCCCATAAGCCAGCATGGCGTCGGCCACTTTGACAAACCCGCCGATGTTGGCCCCCTTCACATAGTTGATATATTTTCCTTCTTTCTCGATTCCATGGGTCACGCATTGCTGGTGGATATTCGAGATAATATCTTTCAGACGTTCTTCCAGTTCCTCACGGTGCCAGGAGAGCCGGATGCTGTTCTGGGTCATTTCCAGGCCAGAGACCGCAACACCGCCAGCGTTGGCCGCTTTGCCGGGGGCGAAAGGAATTTTTGCATCTAGAAAAACGTTGATCGCTTTTCTCGTGGTGGGCATGTTTGCGCCTTCCGCGATTGCGATCAGGCCGTTTTTAACCATTTTTCTGGCGGCGGCTTCATCGATTTCATTTTGGGTGGCGCAGGGAAATGCCAGGTCGCATTTAATGCCCCAGGGCTTTTTGTCCTCGAAAAACTTACAGTTGTATTTATCGGCATACTCCTTGATGCGACCGCGCCGAACTGTTTTCAAATCGATGATAAAGGCGAGTTTCTCTTTACTGATTCCATCGGGGTCATGAATGAAACCCGAAGAATCGGACAGGGTGACCACACGGCCGCCCAGTTGTATAATTTTTTCCACCGCATATTGGGCGACGTTTCCTGAACCTGAAACCACGCACACTTTGTCTTTTATAGAATCGCCGTTATGGTTCATCACTTGTTCCATAAAGTAGGCGCACCCGTAACCGGTGGCTTCCTTGCGGATAAGACTGCCGCCAAATTCCAGGGACTTCCCGGTGAAAACTCCTGTGAACTCGTTTTTCAGCCTCTTGTATTGACCGAACATGAAGCTGATTTCGCGCGCGCCAACGCCTATGTCTCCCGCAGGGACGTCAATATTTTCCCCGATGTGTTTTGATAGTTCGACCATGAAGGATTGGCAAAATCGCATCACTTCCCGGTCGGATTTTCCTTTCGGGTTGAAATCAGCTCCGCCCTTGCCGGAACCCATGGGCAGGGTGGTCAGGCTGTTTTTAAAGGTTTGCTCGAATCCGAGAAATTTCAGAATGCTCAGGTTCACCGAGGGATGAAACCTCAATCCCCCTTTGTAGGGACCGATGGAATTGTTGAACTGAACGCGGTATCCCCGGTTGACCCGAACATCTCCTGCATCGTCTTCCCAAACGACGCGAAAAATAATAGTGCGGTCGGGTTCTGTCATGCGTTCCAATATTCTGGGTTTCAGATATTTAGGATTTTCATTGATGTAGGGGATGACAAATTCGGCAAATTCCATGACCGCTTGATGAAATTCGTGTTCCCCGGGATTTCTCTTGATAAGACCTTCGCGGAAATGGTTCAGGGTCAATTCAGGCATAGGGTTCACGACGCACTCCTTGTGGGTGAGGTTGTTTTTTAAGGCACTTTTTCAGTTTCAACGAGACGATTCATCGGGTCATGAATTGAATATGAAAAGGGCGACTATTTTCTCATTGGTATTTGTAAGCGGCATTTACTGACAGATTTTCTCAATAATTTTGATTCCCACCAGTGGGTTTGATACCCCGTGGCTTGTCACGGCTTTTAAATAAAACCCCTTGCAGGATACCCCGTCCGCTTGCGGACAAGGTCGTTCATTTGAGGAGCAATCTGTTTTTATTAGGGCGATTGTCGCTGTAAGGTGTTTTTGTCAATATGATGGAATGTGTTTTCCTGGCCTTTGATCCTGAGCTGAGTGTCCTCTTCGTAACTGAAACGATCGTTGTCGTGAATGGTGACTTTGAGTTCATAATGAACTGTTTTGAATTCCCGGTCGAGAAAAAGGTTGGAGCAAATTCCATAAGTTTCAGAGCCCACATGCGCAGACAGGTTGAATTCTTTTGCATCCGGTTCCACTGTGCCGCCCGCGATCACTGCAATTCCTCTCGGAACGATAAAACATCGGGTCACCTGTTTTTCGGCACTGTCCCAAAGCCAGTATCCCAGTTCTTCGTGAAAAGGGCTGTCCTTTCCCAATCGCCACGCCATGGTCGAATATCTCAGCCCGTAAAGAGCCTGAGCGTGATTGTTTACCGGACCGAAAGGCTCCAGCACCAGGCTCTCGCGGTATTTGTTGGTCTCCGTTTCTTTTGGGTCATCGTCGGGAGCGATGTCGTCTCCCTTGTCGCCTTCCCAGGTTCCGGCTAAGGGGGCTAAAGGCCCCAGGTTTTCTGTCAGCTTCTGGTCCATGAGTTCACCTCGAGAATTGTTGTAATAGGGCTTTTTAAATTGAGTGCTATTTCCTTTGAAAGCTGAGTTGTTGAGATACCTATCCCGACATATTACTTGTTTTGGTTCCTAACGAGAATCAAATTTTTTTCTCATTTTACGCAAATCTTCCCTGGGTATCTTCAGGGCAGATTAAAAATAAAATAATAAAGTGAGGAGTAATCGAAATGAAGAAAACTCAACTAGGCGGGGCAGTCTTGGTAACAGTCTTGATTTTATTTTCCTTAATGGGAAGTTCATTTGCTGAAACCTTGAAAGGCACCATCAGGATCGATGGATCGAGCACCGTATTTCCCATCACCGAAGCGGTTGCTGAGGAATTCGGAAAAAAATATCGAAGAGTCCGGGTGACAGTGGCTGTTTCCGGTACTGGTGGCGGGTTCAAGAAATTTTCCATAGGCGAAACCGACATCAATGACGCGTCTCGCCCTATAAAAAGCTCTGAAAAAAAACTGGCTCAAAAAAATGGAACCCAATATATCCAGCTACCAGTTGCTTTTGACGGCATATCGGTTGTCGTGAACCCCAAAAATACCTGGCTGGATTACCTGACGGTGGCGGAGTTGAAAATGATCTGGGAACCGGGAAGCCAGGTCACGACATGGAAAGACATTCGTGCCGACTGGCCGGATCGAAAAATCAGGCTTTATGGACCGGGCACCGATTCCGGCACTTTCGATTATTTTACCGGTGCGATCAACGGCAAGTCGCACGCCAGTCGTTCCGACTTCACCAAGAGCGAGGATGACAATGTTCTGGTTCAGGGCGTGGCAGGCGACCGCGACGCGCTTGGATACTTTGGGTTTGCTTATTACACCGGGAACAAGGATAAACTGAAAATCGTTCCCATAAAGAATAAAAGTGAGCCTGTGGCACCCTCTTTAACGACCATTAATGACGGAAGCTATGCGCCGCTTTCTCGTCCCATCTTTATTTATGTGAGCGAGAAAGCCGTCCAGCGCCCTGAAGTCGCTGAGTTCGTCGAGTTTTATCTGAAAAACGCGGCAGTGCTTTCCAGAGAAGTTGGATATGTGCCTCTTCCAAAATCACAATACGATGAAGGGTTGGATAAACTCAAAAAGGCTTTGGTCAAAGACGTTTTATGACGAAATCCTGGTGGATAGATAAAACCCTTGAAGGGATTCTTTTGCTCTGTGTGTCCGTCACAGTGTTGACCACTCTGTGTGTGGTGGGCATCTTGGGCAAGGAATCCCTTGCATTTTTTTCCAGCGTTCCGATTAGTGACTTTTTATTTGGCACCCGGTGGGAGCCTCTTTTAGAGCCAAAATCATTTGGAGTATTGCCGCTTGTGTGCGGCACGTTTTTGATCGCAGTGGGTGCCATGGTGATCGCCCTTCCAGCCGGGCTCATCATCGCAACTTACCTCAATGAATTTGCGTCGAGTGAATTGCGATCCGTGATCAAACCTGTTTTAGAAATACTGGCGGGAATTCCGACCATCGTGTACGGATATTTTGCGCTGACGTTTATCACGCCACTGCTGAAAACGGTTTTTCCCGACATGCAGGTTTTCAATGCGGCCAGTGGCGCCATCGTTGTAGGAATTATGATTCTCCCCATGATTTCTTCTCTGTCGGACGATGCGTTCAAGGCCATCCCCTCGACTTTACGAGACGGCGCATATGCGCTGGGAGCGACGCCATATGAGGTGATCACGCAGATCATTCTGCCCGCGGCAAAGTCACGCGTGGCGGCCTCGGTTGTTTTGGCAATTTCCCGTGCGATCGGAGAGACCATGGCCGTCACCCTGGCCGCAGGCGCCACGCCCAAAATGACTCTTAATCCGTTAGAGAGCATTCAAACGATGACCGCCTATATTGTACAAGTCAGTTTGGGGGATACGCCAGCAGGTGGAATCGAGTACCAGACTTGTTTTGCGGTGGCGGGCCTTTTGTTTGTGATGACGTTTGCGATGAATCTTGTTGGCAACCATTTTATCGTCAAGGGGAGATTCCAGGCATGAAAACAGGATGGAGAAAAAAACGAGAAACTTATTTCCTCTGGACATGCCGAAGCGTCACTTTCCTGGCCATTTTTATTCTGGGTGTTTTATTGTTTCATATTTTGAGTGAGGGGCTGGCCTGGTTGAATGTTGAATTTCTAACCCGGTTTCCATCACGGTTCCCGGCAAAAGCCGGACTAAAATCGGCACTTTTTGGAAGCCTGTGGTTGATTGCGATGACGGCTCTTATTGCTGTGCCGATGGGTATCGCCACCGCTTTTTACCTGGAAGAATATGCATCTGGAAACAAACTCATTCGATTTTTCCAGATCAATATTGCAAACCTGGCCGGCATGCCTTCCATTGTTTATGGACTTTTAGGGCTCACCATTTTTGTGCGGTATTTTGGTCTGGATAGAAGCCTGTGGTCGGGAAGCCTGACATTGAGCCTTTTGATACTGCCCGTTATTATCATAGCCGCTAAAGAGGCGATCCGGGCGGTTCCAGATACAGTCCGCCTGGGTGCTTATGCGTTAGGCGCCAGGCGCTGGCAGGTCATTTTGGGCCAACTTCTTCCAGCGTCTTTACCTGGGATCATGACGGGAGTTATTCTCGCCTTGTCCCGGGCCATCGGGGAAAGCGCGCCTTTGATCATGGTCGGGGCTTTCAGTTATATCGCGTTTATTCCCGAGGGACCAAGCGATCCCTTCACTGCGTTGCCCATACAGATTTTCAATTGGGCGGGTAGGCCGCAAGCGGACTTTCACGGGATTGCGGCCGCTGGCATCATTGTTTTACTGGGCGTGTTGTTCATTATGAATTTCGGTGCCGTGATGATTCGGCAAAAATTTCAACGGTATAAAATGTGATGAATTGCGAACTTGAGGCAAGACAAGCGATCTTAAAAATTCCAGAGAAAATAAAAATCATGGAAAGAGACATTATTTTAAAATTCGAAAACCTTTCCATTTTCTATGGAGAAAAACTTGCGGTTGATACGATAAATATGGACATCCGCAAAAATCAGGTCACCGCCATCATCGGGCCGTCCGGTTGCGGAAAAAGCACTTTGCTAAGGGCCGTCAACCGGATGAATGAGTTCATTCCTTCCGTCAAAACAACGGGGAATATTTTTTATGGCGGCAAAGAAATTTATGGCCGGGAAGTCGACCCGACAGAGATCAGAAGAACCATCGGTATGGTATTTCAAAAGCCCAATCCTTTTCCGAAATCGATCTTCAACAACATCATTTGGGGGCCAAAAATCAACGGGTTTTTGCAAGACCCCGGTGAGCTGGTAGAAACCTCATTGAGGCGCGCGGCCTTGTGGGACGAGGTGAAAGACCGGTTGCACGAATCCGCTCTGGATTTATCGGGGGGCCAGCAACAACGGCTTTGTATCGCGCGCGCAATCGCCATGAGCCCGGACATCATCCTGATGGATGAGCCTTGTTCGGCGCTGGACCCAAGATCAACGGCGCGCATTGAGGATTTGATCACGGAGTTGAGGTCAAACTACACTCTGATCATCGTGACCCACAACATGCAGCAGGCGGCGCGTGTTTCGGATGAGACGGCTTTCTTTTATGAGGGGCAACTGATTGAGTTTGGCCGGACCAAAGAGATTTTCACCAAGCCGATTCATCGGCAAACGGAAGATTATATTACTGGACGGTTTGGATAAAAAAGAGAGGGGTATTTACGATGACAATACATTTTCAAAATGAGTTGGAGCGATTGAAGAAAAAACTACTGGCCTTGAGTGCGATTGTCGAGGAAAGCGTTGAACGAGCTGTTCGCTCCATCAGCAATCGGGACATCCCGCTTGCCAGGGAAGTCATCGAAAATGATCGTACGATTGATTTGCTGGAAGTCGAGGTGGAGGAGGAATGCCTTAAAATTTTGGCCCTTCATCAGCCCGTCGCGGGCGATTTGCGGTTTGTCGTCGCGGTGCTGAAAATCAATAATGATTTGGAGCGGATAGGAGATTTGGCCGTGAATATTGCCGAGCGGTCTGCTTATCTTGCAGAGAAAGAGCCCATTGCGATGCCGTTTGATTTTGTAACGATGGAGAAGAAAACCCGGCTGATGCTGGAAAAATCCATCGACTCCCTGATCCAGATGAACATAGAGGTCGCCAACGAAGTGGGCGCCGCCGACGATGAAATCGACGCGATCAACAGAGAAATGTACAATCAGGTTGCAATAGGTGTTCGCAATTCTCCCGATCAGGCGGACCGGCTCATTCACTGCCTGTCGATTTCGCGTCATCTGGAAAGAATAGCCGACTATGCCACCAATATCGCAGAAGATGTTATTTATATGATCAAGGGCCAGATCATCAGACATCAGCCAGAGGAGTATTAATGGTCAATAAAATCAATATACTATGCATAACCCCTGTGGTGGAAAGGGGGGCGATCTGACACTGGTTTTTTATTAGTTTAAATTTATTTCCCCATGACGGTGATTCTGTGCTACTATCGTCACAGTAAAAGTGGGTTGATGAAGGTCAAGGGGTCTAGTTTTCGTTAGAACGGGAAATGCGCCCAGGGTAAGATAGAGTAAAACAATAAAGGTTTTATTTTTTCGGCCATCCTTCGGATGGTTTTTTTTTGTCCTCAAAGCTGTCTGCTTATTGTCCTTTTGCTAACAACCTCAGTTAAAAATTGGGAGCGCCCAATTCGGTTTTTTCTGGACAAGCGTTTCCGCCAATTTGTAGGAGAAGATGGTATGCCACAAGGTACAGTAAAATGGTTTAATGAGAGTAAAGGTTATGGTTTTATTGAGTCCGAGAGCGGAAAAGACCTGTTTGTTCATTTCTCGGAGATTCAAGGAGAAGGCTTTAAAACTCTCAGAGAAGGTCAGGCGGTGGAGTTTGAGGAAGGCATGGGTCAGAAAGGTCCCTGCGCGACAAACGTCGTGCCCAAATAAAATTCTTTGAAATTTAACCGGCAGAGTCAGGCTCTGCCGGTTTTTTTTCTTAACCCAAGAGTCTTTGCGTGATTACAGAGTTTTTGCGTGATTACAGGAAACGAGATAAAACATGCATGAAGTTAAAGTTTACGATGGTGAAGGAAATTTGAAAAAAGTGATTTCAGTCAAGAAATTAACTGAAAGATCTGACAAATTATTCAACACCCCCTCGCTCTACCAAAAAGGTTCAAAAAAGCCGAAATCTCCTGAGCAGGCTTCTGAAACTCCCGAGAGTAATTAAACCTCGCTGACTGCACTGTATATTACGAATTGTATCGACAAAAGTTTTTGCCCTTATTTCAAGGGCCGTCGATATTCTTGTGATTGCCCGCCACTTGTAGACACCGGAAGCAAATAAAACAGGCGGATTAAAATCAGGTCCATTGACCTTCAATCTGCCACGTATTGAATTCAAAAATAAAATCTAAGGAAAATATGTTAATGCAAGCAACCCCTTCCCCTGCTTCAGGGGGATTTGACAACTTAAAACTGATCGGTCCGATTTGTCGAGCGGTGCGAGAGGAAAAATATTCTCTGCCGACGCCGATCCAAATACAGGCCATCCCCCATCTTTTAGAGGGGCGCGATTTATTAGGATGTGCCCAAACGGGAACAGGAAAAACCGCCGCGTTTGCCCTGCCCATTTTACAGCGCTTGGCGGAAAATCAAAAACACCGCAAGCCAAAAAGCATGCGTGCCCTGATCCTCACTCCTACGCGCGAGTTGGCGGTACAGATCAGCGATAGTTTTCGCACCTACGGGCGCTATCTGAAAGTCAATCATGCTGTGATTTACGGCGGAGTCAAATACAACGCGCAAATCCGGGCGTTAGCGCGCGGTCTCGATATCGTAGTGGCCACCCCGGGGCGATTGCTCGATCTTTTCGATCAAGGCCATTTGCGGATGGATGAAATCGACGTGCTGGTTTTGGATGAAGCGGATCGAATGCTCGACATGGGCTTTCTTCCCGACATCCAGAAAATTTTTACGGCCATCCCAGAGAAACGACAGACCATGTTGTTTTCCGCTACACTCCCGGATGAGATTGTCAAAATTTCTAAAAAATTTCTTCGAGACCCTGTGCAAGTCACCGTTTCGCCTCCGTCTAGTACGGTGGAGAATATCGATCAGCGGGTTTTATTTGTCGATCGGGAAAAAAAATACGATTTGCTCGAGTCTCTTCTTCAGGATGAAAGCCTGTACCGGGTTCTCATTTTTGCGCGCACAAAACACGGGTCTAATCGGATCGTGCAAAAGCTGAGCAAAATTAAAGTTCGGGCAATGGCCCTTCACGGCAACAAATCTCAGGCGGCGCGACTGGACGCCTTGAGAAAGTTCCGCGACGGAAAAGTCCGGGTTCTGGTGGCGACTGATATCGCTTCCCGTGGGCTGGATGTCGACGGCATCACCCACGTGATCAACTACGAACTTCCCAACGAGCCTGAAAGCTATGTTCACCGGATCGGGCGGACGGCGCGTGCAGGCACCAAAGGCATCGCCATTTCATTCTGCGATGCGGGCGAGCGTGGTTTTTTGCGAGACATCGAAAGAGTGATTAAACGCGCTGTGCCGGTCAATGAAGACCATGAGTTTCACTCACCCGCAGTCGCCGCCGCTGGTGGCAGGCATGTCGGCGGGGAGGGAAAGAAAAGGTGGGGCGACAGAAAAGGCAATAGCAGTCAACGGTCAGGCGGAAGTAAATTTCAAGCCAACCGGGGCAAGCGTCCTAACGGTAAATCGGGTGGAAATAAACCTGGGAGCCAGAGAAGGTTTTCAAGGGCCCGATAATTTCTGGGCCATGAATTCTAAATTCTTTTTTTCTGGTAGCGCAGGTTTATCAGCTGGTTACGGCTATTAAAAAAGTAAGAATCGGGTGGCCTTTATAAACCCGTGAATAGAGCATTAAACCCCGTCCACTTGTGACGGGGTTTTTTATTGCTTGTTGGTTGCTGGCCTCTCCAGCGTCAACGATTCCGCCGGGGTTGCCTTGCTCTCGGCCTGAACGCGTCGTTATTTTTATTGAACCGGCCCCTGTTCAATCCGTCCAACCGTTTTTTGCGATTCTGGTTTATCTTGTGGCGTTTTTTTTTGCGCCATTCGG
>UOGG01000063.1_pt1 | contig 12968 bp, 12 predicted proteins | sample 1990151 | NCBI WGS metagenome assembly UOGG01 (sample SAMEA4728526, study PRJEB27164) | hydrothermal vent metagenome | biome: marine basaltic hydrothermal vent biome; feature: marine hydrothermal vent; material: mineral | place: Pacific Ocean | collected 2011-06-14/2011-07-23 | depth 1741 m | reverse complement strand
AATACATGTGCGATGGAAAAAATAGAATGAAAAGTCCGTTGACTTCCTGACTGAAGAAAAATCCATTTCAATTGGTGGTGACTCCCGTAACGTCCTGTCCAAATTCCTGCCACTCTGGGCTATTCGGTAAACCCTAAGGTTCCAGAGTCACGTAATAGCCATTGTTGCCGCGTTGCACCAGAAGAAGGGCGCTGTCGCGGTTGCCGGCTTCCAGAACGGCTTTATTGAAGTCTTCTTCACTGCGTATCTTGTTCTGATTGAACTGGCGAACCACATCCCCCGGTATCAGGCCGATCTGGCCGCTGGCACTGCCTTTGACCACCTGAGTCACGACCACGCCATTTCTCGTCGACAATCGAAACCGTTGTAAGACCTGGTCATCGATTTTCTGTATCCGCAACCCCAGCCAGTTCAAGGTAAAGCCTTCGACTTCTTTTTTGGAGATGGATTTCACAAACAGGCGGATGTTTTTCTCCCGGCCCTCTCTTAGAATTTTGAACTGGATCGCGTTGCCCACGGAATAGGAACCGACTCTCTGCTGATACTCCAGTTTATTGCTGATCTCATGGTTGTCTAAATGGAGAACAACATCGCCTTGTTGGACGCCCGCCCGATGTGCGGGACTGCCGGAGAAAACTTTGGTCACCAGAACTCCCCGTTTTCGATCCAGCTTGAAATAGCGGAGCAATTCCGGGGTCATGTCCTGAACGGAAACGCCCAGCCATCCGCGCCGGACTTTACCGAAATTGATCAAATCCTTGATGATGCGTTTCGCATTGTTGATGGGAATGGCAAATCCGATGCCTTCTGCCTTCTGGTAGATCGCGGTGTTGATACCAATCAGCGATCCGTTGATGTTCAATAACGGTCCGCCGCTGTTGCCTGGGTTGATCGAGGCATCGACCTGGATGAAGTCATGGTAAACCGTATTTTTCCCGGCTTTGATAGAGCGATTCAGCGCGCTGACGATTCCCGTCGTCACCGTGTGCTGGAGACCGAACGGATTGCCGATGGCGACCACGGTCTCGCCGATCATCAGATCATCGGAACGACCCATCTCGACAAATGGCAGGGGGGTGTTTGAGTCGATCTTGATCACCGCCAGGTCGGATTTTCGGTCCGCTCCCACCAGATGCGCATCAAACTCGCGTTTATCAATCAGGGTCACTTTGATCCTGACCGCCTTGCCGATCACGTGTTCATTGGTCAGGATGTAGCCGCTTGAATTGATGATGACCCCGGACCCCAGACTCCTGCGGCGCTCATTGAAGTTTGGCATTAAATCCTGCATAAACCGGTCGAATATTCCATTGCCAAACTGCCCCCCAAAACTTCTGAAAGGGTTTCTTCGCTTCGTCGGAGCTTCTTCCGTATTGATGTTGACGACCACGGGGCCGACTTTCTCGATGGCGCGAACCAGCGGAGTTCTTCGATTGGATTCCGAGTGGGCGAAACCAAAAGAAGCGTTTAGCAAAATAGTTCCCAGCAGGAGAAAACAAAATATTACGGTCTTTTTCATTGAGGGAATTCGCATAGTGAGAAAATTAACTGCGCAGGCGGACCGGAGTCGCTCCGCCATCAGGCCAGATAAATGCTAAATGGAAGGTTGGAATATTAAAAGAGGAGCTCAATAAATTGATTGTATGTCTTGTCAGTTGCCAACCCCTTGTTACAAGGGGTTGGCTCGTGACTTAGAATAAATAATCAATCAATTTTTACAGCAACGTAAATGGTGGTCCCACCGCGGCGAACAAGAAACAACACGGTACTGCCCTTATCGGCCGTTGAGGTCACCCGGTTATAGTCACTTACGTTATTAATAGGCGTTCGATTGATTTCCGTTATCACATCGCCTCTGCGGATTCCTGCTTCCCCTGCGGCTCCACCTGCTGAAACATCGGAAACCAGAACTCCGCTTTTGGTGTCGAGCTTGAGGCTCTTCATCAGCTCAGGCGTAATATCCTGAACCTGTAGACCCACAGGGTCGCTTTTCGCCGCTGATGCCACCTTAGTGTCTTCAAGAACTTCGATGGTGATATCGAAAACCTTTGTTTTGCCATCGCGGACAACTTCCACTTTAACAGCCCTTCCTGGAGTGGTCTTTGCCACGATTTTGGGCAAGGCTTCCATTTCATCAACGGCTTGCTTGTCAAAACGGACGATCACGTCACCGCGTTTGATACCGGCCTTGAAGGCGGGGCCGTCAGGAATCACATCCCCCACCAAGGCTCCCTTGGAGTCTTTCAACCCAAAGGACTGGGCGAGGTCGGGTGTGATTCTCTGGATCATGACACCCAGCCAACCACGGGTCACACTGCCTTTTTCTTTGAGGTCTTTTAAAATGATCTTGGCAATATTGATGGGAATAGCGAAGCCAATGCCGACATTTCCGCCTGAGTTTCCGGAAATAATCGCTGTATTGATGCCAATGACATCGCCCTTGATATTCATCAAAGGCCCGCCACTATTGCCGGGATTGATGGAAGCGTCGGTCTGGATAAACTCGTCGTAGGGCCCCGCTCCGATATTTCGGCTGAGTGCACTGACCACGCCCACAGTGACCGTATGGCTCAACCCGAAGGGGTTGCCTATCGCCACAACCCATTCGCCCACTTCAAGGTTCCCTGAATCCCCTAACTTCAAAAAAGGAAACGGTTTTTTGCTTCCGTTCTCGTGGGAAATTTTTATCAACGCGATGTCGGTCTTGGAATCGGAACCGATCAGCTCCGCTGTATATTCCTTATCATCTTCCAGAGTGACGGTGATTTCCTCCGCGCCCTCAACCACATGGTTGTTGGTGAGAATGTAACCTTCGGGGTCTATGATGAAACCTGAACCCGTGCCGCCTTTTGGACGTTGCTCGGGGCGTTGCCCGAAAAAACGATCGTAAAAATCCTTGAAGGGATCATTGGGTCCACCCTTTCTCTGCGGCGGCGGAGGAGGACGAAATTGCTGTCGCTTAACCGGTTTGGTTTTGGTCTTGGAGCTCACATTGACCACCGCAGGATTCTGCTTCTTGGCAATCTCTACAAACAGATTGCTTGATAAAGGAACGGCATCACTGCTCAAAGCAAATGCCCGGCTCAAAAATGCGGAGCCTTTATCCACATTTGCAAATGAAACGGGGAAAAGCAAAGCTCCCGCCAGAAGAAAAACGAAGGAGTGTTTGACAAAGTTTAAATTCATGTGTGACCTCATAATCTCATCCAGTTAATGAAAACGTTTGCCCTTTTCATAAGGGTTTTTTTATCCGTATTCTCTGATGGGTTTGCAGGAGAAATGCTCTCCATGAATCCACCCTATATAAATAACCTACTAAATCTGAAGTTAAATTTAAATTAAAGCCGAATTAATTTTTCTTAATATCATCGTCATTGAACCTGCCTCATGCCGGTCGAATCATTATGGGAAATCCCGCCGTATTCAATGCCCCTGATAACAATACTTAAACACGCATCCCAGGAAAAATTACCCCCGACACATGCCATTTAAGCCGGTTTGCTTGAGGTTCGGCATTCCAAGGATAAGACGACCCATTGAAGATTTTATGTCCGGCGATCGACTCTAAAAAAGGTTGTATCCATTTAGTATAAGGAGCCAAAAACTTATTTACAACCTCCAATTCCCGAATGACTTTACCGTCAAACAATTACTTATTGACTCCACATGCGAGATAACAGATAATTAATCAACAAGTTCTGGGATTGCCCTGGAAACTCGACCGGGCGGGGAATTTTCAAAACACGCTTCTAAGAACCTTTATTTATCGCCCAAATTGACCAGTATTAAAAGCAACTTCTTGACATTAGTATCACCGTCCCCCGATACGATCCAGGCCAGGCTCAATTAAATCGTCATAAATTAATCAGTACCCAAGTGTTCCATCTCTCAGGTTCAGCCAATGAGTTTTTTTCTAGCCGCCCTCGGGTTGATGATGGTGTTTGAAGGCATCCCTTATTTTTGCTTTCCCGCACAGGTAAAATCATTCGCTCGCAGAATACCTGAAGTTCCCGACAACACTTTACGTGCAATCGGCTTTGCGCTCATGCTGATGGGATTATTAATCGTCTATTTTGGGAGGTCCCTAGTTGAAAATGGATAAACTAGTTTATAATCGGGTTATTGTTATTGCGGCATTTGTTGCGCTCGTTGCCATGACCGGGTGTGCCACAACGTCGGACTCCGAGGACACTGCGGATTCTCAGGCCAATTTTTCCCAGGTGGCTCACCCCTTCACCGATGTCCCTATCCCGTCGGGGTTTTCTCCCGACCGGGCCAATTCCTTTGTTTATGAATCCGGTAGCGGCACGGTCAAGGTGGGTCGTTTGTACTATTCCGGCTGGCACGATTCTCAGGATGTGGTCAATTATTATCAGAACGCCATGGTCAATAATGGCTGGAAGATGATCAATGCCATGGAGCACGATGGGATGATCTTGAATTACGAGAAAAAAACCAAGGTGTGCACGGTCATCGTCACAGACAGTTTTATAAAAACCAATCTGGAAATTCAAGTTGGGCCGAAATAAACCAACGCTTAGTGGTATAATTCCCGCATCTTATTCCTGAGCGTCTGCCCCGTTGCCGTTCAAATTATTATTTCAGCCTGTGTTTTTATTGAGCAATGTCTGAGAAGGATCCCCAGTCAAGGCAACTCATACTGGATTTTCCCGTAAGCCCTGACTTTAATTTTTCCAATTTTGTTCGATCGGAAGGGTCCGAGTTCGCCTGGCAGGCGGCCCGGCAGGTTTCGTCATCCATCGACCTTCCGTACCACTCGCTTTATTTTTATGGAGACCGAAATCTCGGCAAGACGCATCTGCTGATGGCCATCGGCAATGCTATTACTGAAAATTTCCCCGACAAAAAAATAATTTTCATCAATGGTCGCGAATTTGTCCGAAAATTTTCAGAAAATAATGCGCATGAAATCACGAAAGTCATCAACCCCTTGCTTTCGACCGACTATTTTCTAATGGATGATGTGGATCTGATTTCAGGAAAACCGTCCGTACAGGAAAAGCTGTACCACATTTACAACACCCTGCTCGAAAACAATAAAACGTCTATTTTCACTGGCCGCGACCGCCCGGAAAAGCTGGTCGCAATGGAACCCTATCTGAAATCACGATTCCAATGGGGCATGACGGCTGAGATCAAGCCCATCGACGATGGAACCACAGCCAAAATAATTGCAAAACTCGCAAAAGATGTCGGCCTCAGCATTCCGCAAAAGATCATTGATTTTCTGCTGACCCACATTCCCAGGGATTTTATATCCATTAAAACCGCCGTGGAAAAGATCAACAAGGAATCATTTGCCCGTAAAAGAAAAGTGACCCTTCCCCTTGCCAAAGCGGCATTGAACCTGCCCTGAGTGTACGGAAGATGAATATCGCGGCCCTGTTGGACAAAATCGCAGAAGAATTCCCCCAAGCCCCCGCTGTCATCGTTCCGTGGAAAAAGCAGGCCATCAGCTTCCGGGAACTTCAGGAAGAAAGCGGCCTCTTAGCATCCGGCCTTATCCAGCGAGGAATCGCAAAGGGCGACCGGGTTCTCCTGCTCGTCCCCTTCAGCATCGATTTCATCACCCTGACATTTGCTTTATTTAAGATTGGCGCCGTCCCGGTTTTAATCGACCCCGGCCTTGGAAGAAAAAACACGCTCCAATGTATCGGTCAGGCTCAACCCAAATGCATGATAGCCATCCCCAAAGGGCATCTTGCAAAAATGCTATTTCCAAAACCATTCAAAAATATCAAGCTCTCCATCACCGTGGGTTGGCACTGGTTTTTGGGCGATGACACCCTGAACGAAGTCAGAACACTGGGCGGGAAAATTCTCCCGGCAAAAAATATGGACGAAAATGATCCAGCGGCCATTCTTTTTACCAGCGGAAGCACCGGACCCTCCAAAGGAGTTTTGTACACACACGCCATGTTTTGCCATCAGATCGAAGTTTTGCAATCCGCCTTTGGAATCAGCCCAGGAGAAATCGACTTGCCGACATTTCCTCTCTTTGGCTTGTTCAGCACCTGCATGGGCATGACCTGCGTGCTCCCCGACATGGATTTCACCCAACCCGCAAAAGTTGATCCTGAAAAAATAATAAGACCGATACAGGACCATGCCATCACCAACAGTTTCGGGTCACCTGCGCTTTGGAACACGGTGAGTAAATATTGCATCCGTAAAAAAATTCGCTTACCCTCCCTCAAACGAATCCTGATGGCCGGGGCGCCGGTGTCGGGAACCATGCTCAAGCGTTTCGACAATATCCTCGACGATTCGGCGGACATCCATACTCCTTACGGGGCAACGGAAGCCCTGCCGGTTACTTCTATAAGTCGAAAAATGATTTTAAAAGAAACCTGGGGGAAAACCCAGCAAGGCATGGGCGTTTGCGTGGGCCGCCCCGTTCCCGGCATGGAGCTTAAAATCATCAAAATTTCCGATGACCCTGTCCCCAGTTGGGACAATAACCTGGAACAATCTGCTTTGAATGTGGGAGAGATTGTAGTCCGAGGACCCTGGGTCACCCGTAAATATTTCAACGCGCCAGGCAATGCCAACCAACTCGCCAAAATCGCCGACGGTGACGACATCTGGCACAGGATGGGAGATCTTGGTTGGCTGGACGAACAGGGCCGGTTGTGGTTTTGCGGGCGAAAAGGACAACGCGTGATCACTAAATCAGAAACACTTTTTACTCTACCCACGGAAGCCATTTTCAACACCCATCCCAAAGTGAAGCGCACCGCCCTTGTCGGTGTGGGAGAAAAAGGCAGTCAGGAAGCGATCATCGTCGTGGAACCTGAAAACAAGGAATTAACAAACGACTCCGAGCACTGGGAAACCCTCATTCAAGAACTTCTTGAACTGGGGAAAAGTTTCCCGCACACGGAACAAATAAAGTTTTTCCTCCTGCATCCTGAATTTCCTGTGGACATTCGCCACAACGCAAAAATTTTCCGTGAACAACTGGCCCAATGGGCAGAAGAAAAGGTAACGGAATGAACCAGCCAACCCTCAAACGCCTGATACCCGACAGCCCGGCAAAAGCACTGCTCGCAGTGTTTGTCATCGCCCTAGCCTTCAGGCTCTGGGGCGTGACCAACCCCCTGCTTGATTTTCATAGCTGGCGGCAGACGCTGACCGCCACCATCGCGATGAATTTTTATACCGGGGACATGAACATCTTCAAGCCTGCAACAAATTGGGCCCGGGAATACTATGAGTTTGAATTTCAAATTTATCCCTACCTCGTTGCCCTTTTATATAAAATTTTTGGTTTTCATGATTTCCTGGGCCGCATAGTTTCAATCGCGTTTTCCATGGGAACGGTCGGCATGCTGTATCTATTGGGAAAACGATATTATGGCACCACCACGGGCCTGATAGCCGCAGGCGTCTTCGCTATTTTGCCCATGTCCGTTTACTACACCCGGACCTTCATGCCCGAATCGGCCATGCTGTTTGGCTCCGTCACCATGCTGTATTTCTTCACCCGGTGGCTGGACAACGGCACCTGGAAGGATTTTTTCCTGGCAACACTGTTCACCACCCTCACCTTTCTTATCAAACTGCCCACGCTCTATATGGGAGGCCCGCTTTTATTTCTGGCGTGTTTGAAATTCCGCAAGAAAATTTTCGCGCAATACAAATTGTATTTGTTTGTCGCACTGATCCTCATTCCACCTTTTTTGTGGTACAGCCACATGGCCGAATTGCATGCTCAAACCCATCAGGGCGAAAGCATCTGGCTGAACAATGACAAGTTGGCAAACACGGGGATTCTTTTCGATTATAAATTTTACAAGCTGATTTTCTGGACCCGGCTGGTGGAAAAAATGTTCGCCTTCACCGCGTTTCCATTTTTAATTCTAGGTTTGATCGCGAAAGTAGAGCGTAAGGAGCAATACCTTTTTCACATCTGGTTTGTTTCGGTCTGCGCTTACTTTTTAATCGTAGCGGTGGGCAACAGGGTCCACGAATATTACCAACTTCCCATTATTCCCGTGGGAGCGATCTTGATTGGTAATTTTTTGGCGAGATTCTTTAAAGCCCATCCGAACCCTGAGGACTGGAAACGAGACATCAAGGTGGGCCTTGTATTGCTCATGATCGTCTTTATACCCATTCATTCCATTTATAAATTAAATAAACGGCTGAATTTTAACCGGAATTACATGGTCGTAGGAGAGCAAATAAAACAGAACACGGAAAAAAGCGATCGCATCCTTTTGCAGGAGATCGGTGAGGACAGGCCGCAAACTTTTTATTACAGCAACCGCAAGGGCTGGACACTGGGATACCACCAAAAATTAAGCCCGCAAGAGATTGAGCAATACATCTCAAAGGGAGCAACTTTTTATGCCATGGCAATATTGGATCTTGAGCAAACAAACAAAGAGCTGTTCGATTACTTATCAAACTCCCATCAACTACTGGTCAGGGACTCTCTGGTCACACTGTTCAAGTTAAACCGTCCCGGCCCAATGTAGCCTCTGGAACCACCAGCCTAGGGCTGGACCCAGTGTTAACGTGCGATGGATTTATGGCTGACCGAATCCTATATCGTGTGATCGTCATTATGAGGAGCGTTAGCGACGAAGCCGTGATATCTCTTCATTAGCTTTCGTGCCCGCGCTGCTGTTAGGGACTCGTGAGCAAGTTCGCCCTCCGCGAAGGAGTTAAAACCGCATCGCGAAATCCAGGCCGACTTCTTTTCTGGAGAGCCTGGGGTAGATGGTGTAATGCTTGCCCTTTTTGCTACTGTGAAGTTTTAAAACTGTTTTGGCAATAAAATAACCCATCACTCCGCCAAAAAACACATCCGATGCCCAGTGCTTGTTGTCATTCAACCGCGACAACCCCGTCAGAGTAGCCAGGCCATAAGCTACGGGAGGCACCCAGGGAATATTCTTATATTCCGATGCCAACACAGTCGCAATCGAAAACGCCGATGAAGTATGCCCGGATGGAAAAGACACATCATTAACACCAGGACCACCCCATTCCCGTGAGTTCTGGGCCGACTGCGGGCGAACCCGACCGGTGGAAAATTTCAACGCGAAGGTAAACATCCCGGCCACAGCAAAACTCTCAACCGCTAGCAGAGCGGTTCGTTTGGCTTTTTTATTCTTGGTAAAATGGCCAAAAACATAAAAACCCACCAGACTGGGAAAGGCGTAACCGCCATTGCCAAAGGGCTCGAAAACACTTGCAATGTCATCGGTGGTCGAGGTGCGTTCATCCTGAAAAAAGTTACGGATTTCATCGTCGAGCAAAAACAATCCGCCCGTCGCTCCCAATACCAGCCCCGCTTTGACCCAGTCTCTTGCCTGCCACCTCAGTGGAGAGAGAAGAATATATTTTGTGTCGGAAAAAATATTGAGAAAATATTCTCCATTCAGTTCAAGGTCAGGACGAGGGTCAGTGGAGTTGGAGATTTTTCTAGCAGAAGGCTTTCGACTACTTCTTTTGGCTAGGATTGCGCGATCCGAAAAACAATCGCCCGCGCATGAAAATATTGGCTTTTTTAAAGAAGTCGAAGCAGAAAGGTTGCTGGCAAAATATTCGCGCGGCTCTGGAGAAACCAAAGTATCCGCATAGCCCAAATTGGCCCATAGTAAAAAAAGGAAAATATTTGCCACCAGCATTATCTCTGGACGGATTTTTCCAAGTTCGGCCCTCTGAATATATTTCCCGAACAAACAGCACCCCTTTTAGGCATGGAGCAGTCAAAACAAATCGTTCACAATGTACGAGTATCGGCCTAATATACTTTTATAATCAGAAGAATCAATGATTTAATTTAGAGACAGGAAAAAGGTTAGAAAATTTTGTCTCGGCAAAGGTAAGGTTTCTGCAAACAGCAGGCTAGAGGTCACCCCACAGACAACCCGTCAAACCGGCTCGGGATTATCCTTGTTACGGAATTTTATCACTTCACCGCACGCAAATGCTTCAACACCGTTTGCAGAAGTTCCGCTGAAAAAACTTTTCCCACAAGGTTTTTCCTGGCGAGAGCTCCGGCCTGATGAAACTCCCGAATCATTTTTTCATCGGGCATTTCAATCAACTGCACGCCGTTGTCCTGTAGGATGTCAATGGAAATGGCGTTGTCTTGCTGGATGGTTTGCACCAGTTGAGCCAGGTATTTAGAACTGAGCTCTTTGAGAACCGGCTTGCAATCCGCCGGCAGACTGTCGAATTTTTTCTTGGAAATGAGCACAGCGCCAGTCGCATACCCCATCTTGAGGCGGGACATATATTTCACCTTGGTGAACCATTGCAACGCCAATGCTCCCTGAGGCGAGACATACACCGTGTCCAGCAACCCGGTTTGGAGAGACATCAGGACATCGGTGATGGAAAGCGGAACCGGTTTGACCCCTAAAGCCTTGTAGGTTTCTTCCACAAGAGGGTCGCCTTCCCACATCCAGGGCCTGGTTTTTTTGATATCACCCACCGACACAATTTTATTCGTGGAAAAAAAATGCACCCAGCCCACCGGCACCCAGCCCAAAAGGATATATCCCTTTTCCTCGAACCGTGCATAAAAATAATCGTTCAGTTTTTCGTATACGTGTTGGACCTGTTCGTCCGTCTCAAACAGAAACGGCAAATCCAAAACCCGCACTTCCGGCAGTATCTGACCAAGACCCACACCGGTGAACCCGGCGGCATGAATCTGTCCGACCCGCATTTTGCGGATGACATCTTTTTCATCGCCGGAGACACCGCCCGGATAGAACTTGAACGTCACTCGGCCCTTTGTCTTTTTTTCGACCGCGTCCGCCAACCGACGTATTTCCTTCATCCATGAAGAACCTTCAGGCGCAAGAGTCGCAAACTTGATGCGGGTTTTTTTGTCACCCGCAAAAGACACTCCGCCCATTGCGACAACTGTCAGCATCATGGCCCATAAAAAAATAACCGCAAACGGAGAAAACTTCCGAACCGATGCTTTGCAGATAAAAATTGCCTTGCGGGTTTTTCCGGAAAAAGAGAAATGAGATTTCGAGTTAAAACAATTCATTGGCCATTTCCATTAGGCGCTTTGCCTTTAACTTCGCCACTTCATTTGCCAGCCGCTGTTCGGGAAGAATATTTCCTGCGGTTTTCAAGACAGTATTCAACTGCTCTGCAAATAATTCTTTATCCTGCACTTGCACGGCATAGGTTTTGGCGAACATCACCCGGGACAAAAGAAAACGACCCCCAGTCAACACCAGGCTCTGCTCAAAATGATAACGGGATTTTTCGGGATCTCCGCCCAGCATCTTACTGCGGCCACCGTAAAACGCGCCCAGAAACAAATGCGGTCCGGCATAGTGATAAGACGGGTCAAGCTCCAGCACCCTTTTCATCAACAATTCCACCTTGGAGACTGCCGCAAATGCCCTCGGGTTGTCGAGACTCAGCATCAACCATCCGCCCCAGCACTGGCCCAGCCAGAACATAGCGGGAACGTTTTCCTCATCTAATTTTTGCACTGCCGAATTGAATTGCTCAGGATTCAACTTGTCAAAATTTTGCATGTCAGTTTCGGCGGCAAGAACACTGAGGGCGTAATTTTTTCCCCGTTGGTACAGGGCCGCCGCCCGAGCCTGATCGGTGTCCTCGACAAAACTGAAGGAATAACTGCAAAAACCTTCCGCCAGACGCATGAGAATATCGGGATTGTTTTCATCTCCCTGTAAAAACCCTTCCATCATTTTCAGGTTCGCGGGCAGAGCATTCTCCGCAAGTTCAGGGTCCGCCTCCTCTTGCAGAGCGATGTACTGCCCTTCCACCAAAGGCAGGGCCAGCCGCACCGCCATTTTCTCGGTGGAACAACCTGATGCCAATAACATTGCGAACACGATGAAATAGATAACCTTATTCATACACTCAACTTTACCAGAACCTTCCAGTAGCAACAACAACGATACGAATGTTTTGACATAAAATTTTCGATTTGCTAACATCCAGCCGCATAGGAATCTCAAGGGATTGCATCCTTCGTGAAACAAGTGACGAACACAGACAAGGTTGAAGATGCCAGCATCCGCTGGATAAAAACCACTCTATTCGGATTGGGAGGGATTTTTATTCTGGCAGGGCTTATCCGACAGTGGCCCATTATTGGCAAAACCTATATGCAGTTCATCGAGGGTTCGGGATACCTTTCGCTCATGCTTGGCTTGATCATGATCGTGCTCGGGTTCTCCGTCCGCCTGTTTTTGGGCGAGGATGAAACAAGCTGACTTTCATCAAAATATTTTCAGGGTATTGTCATGAGTGAAGATGAAGTAGAAGATGAAGGATTTGTAATCAAGGACAAACGCTCTTCCCAGCTTTCCGAGGAAGACGCCGCCGCCACAGACAAGCAAGCAGAACCCGCCCCTGCCGAAACCCAGCCGCAACAGGAACAGGCCCCATTTCAAATCGACTTCGCAACATTTGTCATGTCGCTTTCGCAATCCGCTTTTTATCAATTGGGCGAAGTCCCCGACCCCCTCACGGGCAAGGCGGAATTGAATCTTCCCGCAGTCCATCAGACCATCGATATGCTGATAATGCTGAAGGAAAAAACCAACGGCAACCTCACTCCGGAAGAATCAAAACTACTGGAACAAATGATTTATGAACTGCAAATGAAATACGTTGCTAAATCCAAACAATAACCTTTCACTTCATCGCCCCGCCCTTCCCTGCCAATATTAAATACTATTTGTACTTCCCGTCCAACGAGTGCTACCCTTTAAGTCAATTTTCGCAAACATAGCCACCGGTTAACCGGCATTTCTTAAACTCAATTCTATGCCCGCTCAAGTCGATAATATTGGAATGTTCATCAAGGGAATGACCCAGCCGGATGAGCTGATAAAATACATTCAGGCCCGGTTCCCTGAAGAAGAAATTCAGCAGGCGTATGCCCAAATGGTCGAAGCGTCCAAGGCGTTGGGGAAGGACGAAAA
>UOGG01000056.1_pt1 | contig 13208 bp, 12 predicted proteins | sample 1990151 | NCBI WGS metagenome assembly UOGG01 (sample SAMEA4728526, study PRJEB27164) | hydrothermal vent metagenome | biome: marine basaltic hydrothermal vent biome; feature: marine hydrothermal vent; material: mineral | place: Pacific Ocean | collected 2011-06-14/2011-07-23 | depth 1741 m | reverse complement strand
TTGTTGCAGAAGATGAAACAGTTTCAGGATCTGGGGCATGAGGCCATTTTTTTAATCGGCGATTTCACTGGCATGATCGGTGACCCGACGGGAAAATCCGAAACCCGAAAAAGCCTCACTGTGGAAGAGGTTCAGGCCAACGCCAAAACTTATCTGGAGCAGGTGTTCAAAATTCTGGATGCAAACAAAACCACGGTGGCCTACAACAGCGAATGGATGAATAAATTTTCTTCTGTAGACATGATCGGTCTCGCCGCTCGTTACACCGTCGCCCGCATGCTGGAGCGCGACGATTTCCAAAAACGCATGGCCAATAATCTCCCGGTTTCCATCCACGAATTGATGTACCCCCTGATTCAGGGCTACGATTCGGTGGCATTAAAAGCCGATGTGGAGCTGGGCGGCACGGACCAGAAGTTCAACCTGCTGGTGGGCCGGGACATGCAAAGGTCGTATGGCGTTGCTCCGCAAACCGTCCTGACCATGCCGCTGTTGGAAGGCACCGACGGCGTGCAAAAAATGAGCAAGAGCCTCGGCAACAGCATCGGGGTGCTGGATGCGCCGGGAGAAATGTTCGGCAAAATTCTTTCGATTTCCGACGAATTGATGTGGCGTTATTTTGAGCTGTTGAGTGATATTGGGGAGGACGAACTGGGCTCTTTAAAGACTCAGGCCAAAACGGGCGAAATGAACCCCAAACACATCAAAGTGCGTCTGGCGAAGGAAATTGTAGCGCGTTATCATTCGGCAGAAAATGCGGAACACGCGGCCCGGGAGTTCGACAATGTGTTCAAGAAAAAAAATATTCCCGATACGATCCCGGAGGCTGAAACCTGGGGGAATGAGACGCGCTGGATCTGCAAAGTGCTGACGGAAAATGCGCTCACCGAGAGCACATCGGCGGCTAGGCGATTGATACAGCAGGGTGCGGTGACGGTGAACGGTCAGAAGATTTCCGATAAAGATCACCAACTGGAAGGCAATCAGGAGCACCTCATCAAAGTTGGGAAAAAGAGATTCCTGAAAATCACCGTTAGTTGACTGCCAAGTCCGACCCATTGGTGTTGAAGTGCACCTTCCGGTTTTGTTGCCAGCAATCTTCATTACTGTCCTCACAGAATGGCTTCTCCTCTCCATAGCTGATCAAGTGCATTCTGCTTTCTTCGATGCCCTGCCCGGCCATGAATTTTTTTACCGTAGTCGCCCGGCGCTCCGCCAACGCGAGATTGTAGTTGTTGGTCCCGCGTTCATCGCAATGCGCTTCGATCTGCACTTGAACATTGGGATGCTGGCGCAAATAGGCAACGTTTTTCTCCAAGGCCTTTCTGGAGACCTCGTCCAAAACATATTTATCGAATAAAAAATGGACGTCTACCAGTTCCTCAGTTTCGGTGAACTCCATCAATCTCGCTTCCTCAACGGCTTCTTCCTGAATTATTTCAGGGTCAAAATTAGCGAAGGGTTCATCGGCAAAAGATTCTTCCTCTTCAAAAGGAATCTCGGTTGTTTCCTCTATCGGGTACGCGACTTCTACCACCTCATAAGACGGCGCCTCGGCCAGTGCCAACACATCGTCGAGAGGCGGAATGATGATGTCCACCGGCTTGTAACGAATGGCCGCGCCCAGGGGAATGGACCGCCTGCCGGATATTACGATTCCGGTGGCTGTATCGCGCTGAGTGTCCAGCACCTGTATCTCGGCGATCACATGCGGGATCATGGGTTCGCCCTTGGAGTCCACCTGATACCACCGGTCGTTGCCCTTGGTCGGGGTGATATAGACTTCAAAACGATCACCGGGAATCACCCGGTCATTTGCGCCTATGTCGATGAAAACATAATCGTCCAATCCACCGAGATAATGCTCGCGCTGAAAAGCAACCACATGGCCGCGTACATTCAACTCTCCCTTGGCTTCAGGATTACGCGGCGGGGCGTCTAATTTTTCGTAAGGAGCGACAAAATCCCCGTTATGGATCGGATTGTAAGATTCTCTGACAATGGCTTTGGATGAACCCGGAATGGCTTCCAGAATCTCCAGATAGCCAAGAGGTTCCACCAGATAGCCGATACGTTTGCCCCATTTGGAAAAATAAGTGGGGTAGGGTTCCGCCAGCGGCCTTTGGTAACTCGGGATTCCCTCTTTTTCTTTCCCTTTCATGATGGGATGAAGGATGAGCCGTGATTTGGAGAAAATAGTGAGCAGTTTGCCTTTTGCCATGTCATGCTCGGTGCCAAGATCGAGATAAACAATTTCACCGGTGCTGAAAGATTCGTGATCGCCCAGATTTTTCAGGATACTGCCCTTATGACTGGACTCGGGAACAATGTATCCTGCCTGACGCAATTTCCTTTCGGTGAACTGAACCTGGCTTTCACTGGGATCCTCAATCGCCCCTTCCAGAATCTGAACGTGTTCGGGAGCCAGTTGAGCAACTTCAAAAGGCGTGAAGGCCAAAGAAGCTTCCTTTAGACCGGCAAACGACCCGGCTTCAGCCGAAACACCTATCGTAATGGCAAATAAAGCCAGTAACCCAAATGGTATTAATGGTTTCTTTGCTTTGCGCTGATTGCAGTCTTTGGAAAATCGGGTGGACTGTGTGTTCAGGATTGAGTTTGAATCTGTGACCCTCATGCGACCCCCAAATAAGTTATGGCTTTGTTTTTAAATATTTTACACCAGAATTGTCTTTTTTTATAACGAAAAATGACCGATTTGATTGAGATATCATTTTTTCTTCATCAATGCCCAAAAATCAAACAGAATCACTCAAATGTGACAAAATTTATCAATCCCCTGTCAAACCACCTTGAATTTTGGGAAAATAATTCGAAATCTTCCTTGACAAAAGGGGCAGGCGGGTGAAATAATTCCCGCAGGAATGTCTGACTTATAAGTAGGTGAATCAACATTTAACCCATTGAATTTCAATGGGTTTGCTTTTTGATCGAGTTAAATACCAGGGAATATTATGAAGCGAACATATCAACCAAAAAATATTTGTAGAAAGCGCAGACACGGGTTCCGCAGGAGGAGTTCTACGGTTGGCGGAAGGAAAGTATTGTCCAACCGACGACGAAAAGGGCGAAAAAGGCTGACTGTTTAGCACGTTCATGAGCCGGTTTTCGTTCCATAAATGCGAGAGATTAGCCAAACGGCCCCAGTTTGAGAAGGTCATGGCCGAGGGCAGGCGCAAGCGGGTCAGCACCATTTGCACCCTGTTCATGTTGCCCAATGGATTGAACAGGAAGCGACTCGGCATCATCGCCTCCAAAAAAATTGGCAACGCCGTCATCCGCAATCGTGCCAAGCGAAAAATTCGAGAAGCGTTTCGTCGTATCAAAGATCGCATTGATCCCGGAATGGACATTGTGGTTATTTCTGGAAAGGATCTGGTTCCCCTTTCCGTTTGTACGCTCGAAGAAAAACTATCCAAACCTCTGCTCAACCGACAATAGTTTTTTTAATCCCGCCGCATCGACCAAGTCTGAGAAAACCAATGGCAAATCGGTTTCTAATCAAGATCATTAGAATCTACCAAAGATGGGTGTCCCCATACCTGACCCCCTCTTGCAGGTTTCACCCGACCTGTTCAGAATATTCCGCTGAAGCATTGGAGCGGTTTTTTATATTGAAGGCACTGGGTCGAATCATTGTGCGAATATTGAAATGCCATCCTTATCACAAGGGCGGAAAAGACCTTTTGAAATGATGGACCCTGATAGCGGAGATTGTTAATTGGAAAATAGAGTTTTACTGGCGTTTGTATTGTCCCTTCTGGTATTCGTAGGCTGGGGATATTTCCTGGAAGAAGTTCAGCCGCCGAAAGAAAAAATTGCCCTGGTAGATAAACCCTCAATGAAGGCGACCCCTGCCCTGCCTCCGCCGGTTCCGGCACCGACGCTTCCCGTACCGAACGCACCTGCAACTGCGCCTCTGCCTACCCAGGAAACCCCAAAACCCGTTACGCCCACCAAGCAACCTGAGTTGCCCGGTGAGGAAGTGTTAGTGAATGTTTTTAACGGGCGTGCCAACATGGTTTTTTCCAGCCGGGGGGGAACGCTAAGAAAAATCATTTTGCCTGAATACAAAGATGACAATGGCGAAATCGTCAATCTGGTCGAGCACAATGAGGCCAACAAATGGCCGCTTTCCCTGGAGTCGTCGAACGACGGGATATCCTACATCCTGCAAAACGGCTATTACGAAGTTTCCGCATCGTCTCTGACCCTGACCGAATCCATTCCCACAGGCTCCCTGACGTTTCATCTCAAGCACGAATCCGGGTTGGAAGTGATTCGCGAGTACACCTTCACGTTCGACAGTTTCATGATGGAAGTGAAAACACAAATCCTTCCCGGCCCCTATGCCGCGAATAATTTTCAATACAGTGTCTTGTGGGGGCCTTCGCTTGGAGGCAAAGTCCAATCGCAGACAGACATGTTCGTTTTTTCAGGGCCCACCACGTTCGTGAACAACGAGCGCGTCGAGACGCCTGCCGAGGATGTCGCAAGCGTTGTCCATCACACCGGCAACGTCCAGTGGACCGCCTTCCAGAACAAATATTTTGCCGCGGCTCTCATTCCCATATCCAGCATAAAATCGACTCTGGTCCAGAACGTGGACGGCCAGCTTTATGTCGGGCTGGACTTTGAATCGGTTCAATCGGCAGTCACCGCCACACATCTCGTCTATGCAGGGACAAAACAATTACAGGTGTTAGAAGGCTCCGGGCACAAGTTGTTTCGATTGCTGGATTACGGATGGTTTGGCAACAAGGTGGCGTTTCTCGTCAAACCTCTGCTCAAAACTCTCGAATTTTTTCATGGCATCACCGGGAACTACGGCTGGTCGATCATTTTTCTGACCGTGATCATCAAACTGCTGTTTTCCCCTCTGACCCATAAAAGTTTTAAATCCATGAAGGGGATGCAGAAGGTTCAGCCTTACGTCAAGCTCATTCAGGAGCGCAACAAGGGCGACCGGCAAAAAATCAACGAGGAGATGATCGAGCTTTATAAAAAACACAAGGTGAATCCGCTGGGAGGCTGTCTGCCCATGCTCTTGCAGATCCCGGTGTTCATCGCTCTCTACCATGCGTTGTTCTTTTCCATCGAATTGCGTGGCGCACCTTTCATGGGCTGGATAACCGACCTCTCGGTCAGCGATCCTTATTACGTGACTCCGGTCCTGATGGGGGCCACCATGTTTTTCCAGCAACGGCTCTCCCCCTCCATCGGCGATCCCGTTCAGCAAAAGATCATGATGTTTTTGCCCATCGTCTTTACTTTTCTATTTCTTTCCTTTCCTGCGGGGCTGGTCATATACTGGACAGTGAACAACATATTGACGATCTCCCAGCAATATTATATTTATAAAATCGCCAAAGACTGACCTGCGTGACGCAGGACGAAATATTTACGTGCAATGAGTTTATGGCTACCGTTCCGTTTACTATATTCAATGAAACAACCTGCATAGTTTTGAACTCTTCTCCCAGAGGATCTCAGGGGCTGGTGAGCATGTGGTATTTCACCTTTGCCTTCATGCCCCGCAGGGGTACAGCGAAACTCAGCCCTAAATTTCCTCCCGCGTAGCCGGGTATGAGCGACACCATCACAGCGATTGCCACTCCGATGGGCGAAGGCGGGCTCAGTGTGATCCGCGTGAGCGGACTTGCAGCCCTTTCTATTGCCTCAGGTTTGTTTCGTCCCGCCCAAAGCGTCCCCAAAAAAGAGTTCATCCCCCAACGCGTTTACTTCGGAGAAATTCTCGACCCTGATTCTCAAACCATTGTGGACGAAGTCCTGCTGACTTATTTTAAAGCACCCAAAAGTTTCACCGCAGAAGATGTGGTTGAAATCAGCGCGCATGGAGGACTTTTTGTCACCACTAAAATACTGCAACTGTTAAAAGATCAGGGAGCGCGTCTCGCGGAGCCGGGAGAATTCACCCGGCGCGCGTTTTTAAACGGACGAATCGATCTGTCCCAGGCGGAAGCTGTGACCGACGTGATTCACGCCGCATCGGAGCGGGCTTTAAGGTCGGCGCTGGCACAACTCAAGGGAAGCCTTTCCACGCAATTGAATGACTGGTTCGAGAGACTGCTGGCCGTCCTCGCCCAACTGGAAGCTTCGATTGATTTTTCCGAGGAAGGGCTGGAGTTTCAAAAAAGAGAAACTTCGCTACAAGAGATTCAGGCGATTCAAAAAGGTATCGAGGCGCTCATTCAAACCTACCGTCAGGGGAAAATTTTCCGTGAAGGCGCCCATGTCGTTCTGCTCGGAAAACCCAATGTGGGAAAATCCAGCCTGCTGAACGCCCTCTTGAATGAAGACCGCGCCATCGTGACCCCCATGCCCGGAACCACACGCGACACGCTTGAAGAACGGGTGCGGATTCACGACATCCACATCAACCTCATTGACGCGGCCGGGTTGCGTCAGAACCCGGAGTCCATTGAAAAAGAAGGCATTAAAAGAGCAAAGGCGGCGCTCGACCGGGCCGACCTGGCATTGGTGATTTTTGACGCTTCTAACCCTCTGGATAAAAACGACGACCTGCTTATACAAGAGGTGACAGGCAAGCCGCATCGGGTGCTCCTCAACAAAAGCGACCTCAAGGAACATCTGGATATGCACGCACTGCAAGAAAAATTTCCTGATGCGGAGTTCATTCGTGTATCCGCAAAAAGCGGAACCGGATTGACCAAATTATGCGCAAGCATTTACCAGTTCGTCGTGGGCGATTCTTCTCTCAATGAAACGCTCGTCATCACCCGTGAGAGGCATCGGCAATGTCTTGATGCGGCAAACACCGCGCTCATAAAATCGTGCGCGTCCCTTGAGCAAAATTTGTCGGAAGAATTTGTGGCGGTGGATATCCAGATCGCAATGGATCGTCTTGCCATAATACTTGGTAAAACTTTTGAGGACGATTTACTCGACCAGATTTTTGGCGAGTTTTGTATTGGAAAATAAATTTTCATTGCAACTAATGTTGCGGAAACTGATAAGACATAAAAAAAAATAAAGTTGTATTCGAATCGTTAACAACGAGTTTACGGTGAATAAAAAAATATCCCGCGTGTTTTTTTTTGACAATTATTGTTGCGCGGATATAATAACTTTTAATTTATGAATATAAAGTTCCGTACAAATTCCTTCCAAATAGTCGGCAAAAGCAAACCCATACGCGAAGTTTTTGAGTTGATCGAAAAGGCCGCTCCCACTGACAGCACAGTCATGGTTTTTGGCGAGAGCGGTACCGGCAAAGAAATAATCGCGCGGGCCTTGCACGCTAAAAGTCTGCGCGCGAACAAGCCTTTTGTCGCCGTCAACTGCGCCGCCATCCCCAGTGAACTTTTAGAGAGCGAATTATTCGGTTACGAAAAGGGCGCGTTCACCGGCGCCGGTGTCACCCGCGTTGGGCGGATGGAAATGGCCAACGAAGGCACGGTTTTTCTCGATGAAATCGGCGACATGCCCCTGACCCTTCAGGTCAAACTCCTCAGGGTACTGGCGGAACGCGAAATCGACCGCATCGGCGGCTCGAAGTCGATCCCCATTGACATCCGGGTGATCGCGGCGACACACCGTAACCTGGAGCAATCGGTGCAAAATGGCAGTTTCAGGGAAGATCTGTATTACCGGCTCAACATCATCCCCGTCGTCATGCCGCCCTTGAGAGAACGAAAAACCGACATCCCCCTGCTCGCCAGTTTTTTTCTCGATAAATTCAATCGAATCTGCTCAAACGGTTCTGAAAAAACCATCAACCAGGAAGCCATGGCGATCATGATCGCTTATGAATGGCCGGGTAATATCCGCGAGCTGGCAAATTTTATTGAGAGAATGGTGGTTCTCAGTCCGGGCCCTGTCATCACACCACAAGACTTGCCGGAAAAAATTATAGGTGACCACCCGATAGGAAACTGGAGCCTTCCTGAAAACGAAGAACTGGAAGAAAACCCTGCTCAGATTTTGCAGGCTTCGCTGAAAAAAACGTATTCCATGAGCCTGCCCGATGAAGGCATGAATTTGAAAAAAGCGGTGGAAGAATTTGAACGGGGATTGATTTTAGAGGCTCTTGAAAAAACAAACTGGGTGAAAAACAAAGCCGCCAACCTTCTCGGCTTGAACCGCACCACGCTGGTTGAGAAACTGAAAAAAATGAACCTCAAACGGGAAATGGTTTCCTGATTCTTTGCCGAGTTTCTTTATCGGCAAAAAAGTTCAAGCTTTCCCGAAAACACGGGTCATTCTATTCTGGCTTCCGCCAGTTCTTTCCCGATACGAATCGCTTCTTTAACAAAATGCTGATAGGCCTGGTCCGTATCCTTGTGCTGGGTCTGTTTGACAATTTTCTCGCCATCGGCATCGATGACCATGTCCAGGACATTAATCCCGGGAGTCACATGATGCTTCCTGATTTCTATCTTGATAATATTGACTTCCATTGAACCCTCTCCAGAAATATTGCAATGATTGTGAAGGAGTCATTTAATATCATTTCAGATAGAAGGGGTCAAGAACCAATCGAAAAGAACATTTTTTCAGAGGCGAAATGGAGGCAGGAAAATCTCGAAGAAAAGAACGGGGCCAGATATTGGAAGATCAAACGCGAAAATTAATGAGCCGTCCGGTCGCCTGCTCGTTTTGCTTGAGCGCAAGGGCCAGAGTCTTTAAGGAGGTCTTGGTCAGGACCAGCCCGCGTTGCAGAGTTGAAATTTCTTCAGCCAGATCAGTGTCCGCAAGTGCGGATTCGGACCGGGTCAGGTTTTCAATGGTGGTTCCGAGATTGTTGGAGGTTGTGACCAGACGGTTGGCCACGGCCCCGATCTCCCCCCTTGCGGCTGTGATGGTTGCGGACGCCTGGTCGAGGTCGCCCAGAGCCTGCCTGGCGCCTTCGGCTGTGGAGATGTCGGTCCCGTCGATTCCAAGGGACTCGGTGTCGGTGGACTCGACGACGTTCAGGTTGATCTGGTTTTCGGGACCACTGCCGATTCCCGCCTGAATGTCGACCTGGGTGGCGGATTGCGGGCTCAACGAGCCGTCCAATAGTTTTTGCCCGTTGAATTCGCTGGAAGCCGAAATTCGGTCGATTTCGCTTTTTATCTGCGAGAATTCTGCGTTCAACGTTTGTCTTTCGGTGTCGCCCAGAGTTCCGTTTGCGGCTTGCAGGGACAGCTCCCGCCCCCTTGCAACCAGATCGGAAATGGTGCTCAGACCGCCTTCGGTGGACCGAATAAAATTTGTCCCGGCGCCCACGTTGCGGGTGGCCTGGCTGAGGGCGCGAATATCCGAGCGCAACTGGGTGGCGATGGCATTGGCCGCCGCATCTTCCCCCGCCCTGTTCAACCGGCGACCGGAGGCAATTTTTTCCAGGGACCGGCCAAGGTTGGATTTATTCTTCCCGATGATATTGAGAAGCTGGGTCGTGCTACTCGAATTGAGCGGGCGAAACATAGATTCTGACCTCACTAAAATGATCTAAGTTGTTTAGTTATAACTAATTAAAAAGTCTAACCGGCTTTCTTTCTTTGTCAATCGCTAGTCCCTGTAAGGGCGGTTTGTCAGAGCTTATTGAATGTTGCAAAGGCTTAGGACAATGATTAGAATGGGCGCTATGGGGGATCCGATAATTTTTCCAACCGAAGGGGTCTGATGAAAATACGAGTGAACGGCATTGAAAAAAACTTCGCCTGCGATGGAAAAACCCTGGGAGATCTGCTGGATCATATTCTCGAACAGGAGCCGGAACTCGGGAATTGTTTCGGCAATATTCGGTTGAATGAACAAGAAGTGCTGGCGGATTCCACTGAAGTGCGACAAACCCCGGTCTCCCGGATCGACACACTGGAGGCGGAAGTGTTCTCCCTGAATCAGATTTTGGAGAAAAATATCGCCAACGCGCAGGATTATCTCAATAAATTGATCCCCGGCATCGAAAAAGCGTCTGATCTTTTCAGGACGGGAAACGAGCAGGAGGCCAATAAATTTTTCATCAACATCATCGACGGGATGGAATGGTTTTCCCAGGTGATGGACTCCATCGCGAAAGCCACTGAGACCGAATCGACGGATATCAAATTTGTCGGCAAAAGTTTTACGGACCGGCAGGGCCAGCTGGTCGAATTGACCCGGCAAATGGTGGAAGCCAACCAAAATCAGGATTGGGTGCTCCTCGCCGATTTGCTGGAATACGAAATTCAGCCTTATTATTGCGACTGGGAAGATCAACTCCCTAAAATCTACCGAAGAATCCACTAAAACCCACAATTTTTTCTGATTTCAGCCCCACCCCTAATGCAGGATTTTAGAACCGTTTTCCAGAATTTGCACCTCCCACCCCTCCCCTTGCCCTCCTTATCTAATTGATTTTTTTCAATTTACCCCTAAACTAAATTAAAGCTTCAGATTAATTTTCCGACAAGAAAAGCGTATTCCCATGCCCAGTTTTATAAGGATATGCGTTTTTCTGAGTTTCAGAGCAGTTTTCTGAAATTCTATTTATTGACGAATACCCAGGCCCCCTGCACGACCGCACCTCCTGAAAATTAATTCAGGGTTTTGGTCGGTTGCTTTTAAATCGAAGGGACGGCTATTGGGGTGATTCAGGGTGGGGTGAGTTTTTGCCCCCCGGTTTTGGTACTTTTTGGAGGAGATGACCATGGCACAAGTCAGCAATTCAACAGACGGCATTCAGGAGGCGGTGAGGTCCTTACAACCGCAGAATTCCAGACAAAGCGAGCAGGCAACTCAGCGAAGCAGTGAACAGGCGGAAAGTAATTCCCAAAGCCAGACCCGCCAGACAGAGGACCGGGTGGTCATCAGCCAGGAAGCTTTGACAGAAAACAGGGAAGCAAGGAGCTCCGCAGGCGAAAATACCCAAAGGAACCGTACTGAAACTCAGGGAAATGCGGAAGTCAACAGCCGGATAAAAGAAGCCGCCCGCGAGAACAACAATGCCGAGGCTCAGCTGAGAAAATTTCAAGACCAAAATAACAACAAGGTTCGAATCGAGCCCAGAAAAGTGTCCGAGTCGGTGGATGAAATCAAAGGTCAACGGGAAAGAGCGGCTTCTGCCAAGGAAACCGTGTTTGAAACCCCGTCCCAGAGAATCATTCAGGAGGATGACTCTGCGCAAACGCGTCCGGCCCGTTCTTCTGAAAACAATGCCCGCACAGAAGGGGCCGAAAGCAACCGACAAACTCCAAGCCCGGCCAGCGTGCAAACTCAAACCGGGCAAAATGTCGATGACGTGATTTGAGGATCGCCCAAGTCCGTCAGGCAAACGAGATGTCCTCTGGTGTTGGGCTTGTGCAACAAACAGGAAAAAGGTATTCTAACCGCACTCTATTGACATTGAAACAGCGCCCTGGAATTTTTAAAAAAAATTCCGCCACTTTGGGCTCATGACGAAACCTTTTTCCCGTGGCATGACTGTGCAAGACAACAACCCGACAGCATCGATTCTGAAATTCTTACGAATCGAAAAAAAATGTTATGACGACATTCTGTCTCTCATGGGCGAACAATTGCAGGCCATCGAGCAGGAGGATGAAAAAAAACTGGACGCGGTCATAGAGAAAAAAGACGGCATCATCCAGACCGCCAGGAGCAACGAATCCCAACTCGAGACAGCGGTCAGCCAGCTTTCTGCATCCGGGTTGACCGAGATCAAAAACCAGTCCGGGGAATTAAAATCGGCGATCGAATCCGTTTTAGCGCAAATTATAGAAGCGGAAAACAACTGTCAGGTGGAATTGAAGGCGAGAAAATTTATAGCCCAAGACAAAATTTTTGACCTCAAACAAAAAAGAAATCTTTTGAAAGGGTATGGCACCAAGCAAAGAATCAAACCAAAAATTTCAAAAAACGTTTAACAATTAATCCGAAGAAATTATCATGGATTTTTCAGTCGTTGGCATCGAAAAAGCCTCCAGGGTCTATAACAAGCAGGATAGGATCGCGGAACTGAACCAGAAATACCCCGTCAAGAGCGTTCAGGGACAGGAAGACCGGGTGAACATTTCCCAGTCCGGCAAGCGTTTGTTATTGGAAAGCCAGAACCCCAATCCACCGTCTGCCCCCCCAAAAACATCCTCCCAAGTCAACATTACGGTCTGAACCGGTTTCTTTGAAAGGTCTTGACTTCGTCAGGAATTCTCTCAAGAATGGAGCCTGCAAGGAACCCCCGGGTTCTATTCTTCCATTCATCCTCAGATAAACTTAAAAAATGATTTGCATACCCATCGTCGGTCCTACCATGGACAAGGCCCTTCTTGACATCTCGTCTGCGGAAAAATTCGCCGATATCATTGAGCTTCGCCTCGACTTGATCGCCCGATTCGAATTGCCAGTGCTCCTCAAAGCAACGTCCCTCCCCCTGATCGTCACCAACCGCACCAAAACCGAAGGCGGGCAATGGAAGGGCTCTGAACAGGAGAGAGTCCAGGTTTTGCATCAGGCGATCGAAGCGGGGGCCGACTATGTCGACATCGAAACGTCCACCCCAAAAGAGCTGTTGAAACCCATTCTCGATCATAAAAGCCAGACGAAGATCATCCTCTCTTACCATAATTTCAGCAACACCATGGAGGATCTCAATCCGCTGTATGAAATCATGTGCGAATTGCCGGGGGATATTTTAAAAATCGTCACCTACGCCCAGGACATCAGCGACAATCTCAAAATCTTCAACTTGCTCAAACGGGCACAAAAAGATAACCGGAAACTGATCGGCCTGTGCATGGGCGAAAACGGAGAGCTGAGCCGCGTTCTGTCGCCGCTTTTTGGAGGATTTTTGACTTTCGGCGCATTGGACACCGGCAAGGAAAGCGCGCCGGGGCAGATTCTCGCCAGCACGTTAAAGAATATTTACCGCGTAGACCGCCCACGGGAAAATTTTAAAATTTACGGCGTCATCGGCAACCCGGTTTCTAAAAGCATGGGCTACTTGATCCACAACCGCGCCTTTCAGGAAATCGGATCACCCGATATCTACGTGTCGTTTCTGGTCAACAATGTGGAAAAATTTTTCAACGAGTTCAAAGATTTTTTTCAGGGGCTGAGCGTCACCATGCCGTGCAAGGAAAGTATCATCCCGCTGATGGACACCGTGGACCCAACCGCAAAACAGATAGGCGCGGTGAACACCGTGGTCAAGAAAGAAAACGGCTAGACAGGCCACAACACCGATTGCA
>UOGG01000156.1_pt1 | contig 13950 bp, 11 predicted proteins | sample 1990151 | NCBI WGS metagenome assembly UOGG01 (sample SAMEA4728526, study PRJEB27164) | hydrothermal vent metagenome | biome: marine basaltic hydrothermal vent biome; feature: marine hydrothermal vent; material: mineral | place: Pacific Ocean | collected 2011-06-14/2011-07-23 | depth 1741 m | reverse complement strand
CGCCTTTTCAAAAGATTGCGCGTTACTGATCGAGAGCGAAATGAATTCCGACACGTTCAGGAAAAAATCCAGATCCATCACGTTAAAATAGCCGTGTTCATTGTCGTTCAGGTTGAGGACGCCGATGATTTCGCTTTCAATCATCAAAGGGATGGTGATAAAAAAGTTGTCCCCAAACAAAGGGTTCTTCCCCCCTTTGAAAAAACGGGATTTGGAAAAATCCGTTTCCAGAATATAAGACCCCCGCGCGATCGCTTCGCTCATGATTTCCGAATCCCGAGGGCGGAGCACAAGCCCCTTTTTTAAATCCGGGTGGTTGTGACAGGCGAGACGCAGATACTTGTTACTTTTATCAAACAGGAATAAAGAAAAATACCGGATGGAAAGAATGTAGGGAAGTTTTTCCGCTAACGCTTTGCTGATATCCGCCATGCTCATCAAACTGATATTTTTCTGCAAATAAATCAGATGATCCAAATGCAAAAGAGACTGCCCAAGCATCGCGTTTTGTTTTTTCAATAAACTGCGGACCACGTTCGCTTCGTGCTTCTTCAGTTTTTCAAACCGGTCTATATCCATAAGCCCAGAGATTCAACGATTAGCCGACTCACGTTGCACAAAAAACTTCCGGCGAAAAAAAACATTTGTCAAAAAAATGACGGGGAGCTGAAAATTTATTCGGACAAAAATATTTATTCCTGCATCCTGCCAGAAAACGCTGACACTCATATTATTCAATAAAACAATACTTTCCACAAGGATAGAAAAATTTAAATCCAAACTTATCAACCGGTTATATGTGGCAGGCAAACTCGGGCTGGAGTGGTATGAAAATTGCTCCTATAATAAACAGATACCGAACCTGAGCCAAAAATAATGACTCCGTCCGAAAAAATTTATTATCTCCTGCGCCCCGTAATTTTTACTATTGCGCTCAGTCTTGTTTTGCCCGGTTCCGCTTTTACCAGGGGAACCCAAACAGGAGACAACCTCAACTGGCCACTGATCCAGAAAGTTCGGATCGGGCCACACCCCAAGTACACTCGAATCATCGTAAACCTGAGCGCCCCCACCCCCTATAAGGTGGAAGCCGATTTTATAAAGAAGAAAATAACATTGACCTTGAACAACGTCCGGTTGCACCCCAATGTCCAATCCCGGGCGTTGAAAGACCAGAACCTGGAAAAAATCGACATCAATTATTTACGCCAGACCCTCAAGATCGTCCTGCACATTAGAAAAACCAATACCCGGTTTTTTCATTTTCTTGACACCACCAAATCGCAAATTGTTCTGGATATAAACGGCGAAAACAAACCGCTACTGAATATACAAATTGGGAAACCAACACCCGGCCTCACCCCCAAACGGGAAGAATTCCGGCCCCGGAAAAATAATTTTTCACGTCCACAAAAAAAATTCAAGCCTAAAAAACAGGTCCGCGTGGTGGGGATGACCCCAGGAAAATTGCGCGCTATCAATCGTCAGGACACTGAAGACAAATTAAAAAACGGTTGGGATGACTACCAATCCTCTCTCAAACAGTTTCAGGAAAAAGATTTCCCGAAGGCCATCGACTCATTTGAAAGTTTTATAAGCGCATTTCCTGACAGCAAATACCTTCCGCACATATACTCCCTGCTTGCAGAAGCGGAGTATCAAATTGCTTTTCGCGAACCCCATCCCGTTTATGAAAAAGCGTTGGCGGCTTATCGAGAGGCGTCCAGACGTTTTCCAAAATCCCGGTTCAGCGATCACGTCAAGGACAGGATCGCCCTCATCTATTCGGAGATGGGTTACATCCTGGAAGCAAAAACCAGTTACAAGGAAAACTTGAAAAGCGACCCGAAAAGCCCTTACAGCTTTGCCCGGAAAAACAACCTTGCCCTCATGATGTTACGCGACGGCAAATACGAGCAAGCCTACACCGCATTCAAGACGTTGCTCGTAAAGAGCCCAAAAAATATCGCCGCAAGGCCGGCCCTGTTTGAAATTGCCAGACATTATTTCGAGCAAAAAGATTTCAAGCGTTCCCTCGAAGTTTACAAAAATGCCGCCGCCCGCTGGCCAAGCGAACTCAACGAACAACAGGAAATCAATTTCAACATGGGGACCATTTATTTCCAGAATAAAAAATATTCCAAAGCGCGGTCCCATTTTTACGACCTGATCAACCTCGAACCCGACCACCCGCAAGCTCACAAGGCGTTGAACATGATCGGAGATATTTATTTGCTGGAAGCAAAACACAAAGACGCCCTTGCAGTGTTCGACGAATCCGCAAAACGAGATGCAGGAAGCAGTGCTTCCCAATACGGCAAGATCAGGATGGCGGACATCGGGGTCATCAACTCCCGGTTGCGGGTGAAAGATATTATTTACGATACCGAACCTTATTACCAGCCCTTCAAAACTTACGAGAGCATTTTAGAAAAAGCAAAGGACGTTGATATTTTAGCGGAAGTCACGTTGAGTCTCGGCATCGCCTATCTCAAGGAGCAGAATTACTTAAAAGCCGTGGAGGAATTTAAAAAACTGTTGCCGCTCGGTCCCGAATCAGAGTTCCATCAAAAATCCAAAAAATATATCCAGCAGGCGCTGGCATTTTCTGTGGACAAATATTCCCGTCAGGGAGGGGTCTTGCCCATTCTATATTCCTACAGTGATTATGCCAGCCTGTCCTTAGGCAAAGTGAACAGCGTGAAAACTGTGATGCAAATCGGCGAGGCGTATCAGGCCATTGGCGTGTTTCCCGAAGCGCTCAGGTTTTACGAACGGGTTAAAAAGATGGACCCCAACAACCTGTACCGGGACCGCATCTTTCTCAACCTCGGGCAGATTCACCTGGAGCAGAATAACTTTAAGGAAGCGGAGCTGGTGGCGCGATCGTTTTTAAAAAATTATCCCCAAAGCCCCAAGGTGCCCGTCGCGCTCAAACTTCTGGCCAGCTCCCATACCGGCCAAAAGCAATACGATCAGGCGCTGAAAGTGTATAAAAGGCTCTTAAAAAATCATAAAGAAAATAGTTCCGAAACCCATTTCCTGCTAGGCGAAACCTATCAGAGGCTCAACAACACACCGGCCGCGATCAGAGAATACCGGCGGGCCATAAGAACCTTCGATCGCACCAACAAATTCATTCCCAACAGCGTGCGCAAAGCACACTACAATTTGGGCTTTGCTCTCTTCCAGAGCAGGAAATATGCCAAGGCCGCAAAAGCGCTCGCATCGGCCAGGCAATTGTTCCCCGAACAACCGCACACCGACTGGGCCGATTATCTCCTGGTCGAAAGTTATGAGAATATTAAAAACCCCTCCAAAGCCACCGCCACTCTGAACAACCTGATCCAATCCAAAGACACGGACACGCTTTTGAAACAGGCCGCGGAATCAAAACTGAAATTTCTCACCTGGGAAAAAGAATTTAAAGATACGATGTAATCCTTGTATAATGTTCCGGTAAAAAGATTCGACCCTCACCTTGTCACACAAATAGTTCATGAGCGAATCCCTCCAGGGGAAAAAAACTCCCAAAGAAGAACTGGAAATTTTAAGCCAGGCGTTTCAAACGTTCAATGAAGCCACGCAACAGCTTCAGGATTCTTACGACGACCTGAAAGGGCGGGTGAAACTGCTCGACCTCGAGCTCACAAAAAAGAATCAGGAGCTTGAAAAAAACCTCACGGAAAAAGAGGAAGTAAAAAACTACCTGAACAATATTTTAGAAAGCCTGACCACAGGCGTCATCGTCATCGACAAGCAAGGGGGAATCACCACCTTCAATAAAACCGCCGGCCTGATCACCGGGCTGACCCCTGAGTCTTGTCTCGGCAAGCCCCTTAAAGACTTGTTTCACGACGACTTGTTTGAGAACATGGTGTCGCGCCTGGCCAAAACAGGGGGGAAACCCTTGAGCGTGGACCGGGAAATTTCCACTGCGAATGCAAGCCGGATCCACATTCAAGCGTCCGCATCCCCAGTGCTGGACCCCGACGACCAGCAGATTGGCAGTCTCCTCATTGTCAAAGACATGACCCGAATTCGACATTTGGAAATCGAAGCCCAGAGAAACCAGCGTTTACGGTCCATGGGCGAAGTGGCGGCGGGCATCGCGCATGAAATAAGAAACCCGCTCGGCAGTATCGAACTGTTTGCATCGCTGTTAAAAAAGGATGTTGAGGGCGACGAAGAAAAATTCAAACTGGTGGAACACATTCGCTCCGGCGTCAAAAATATGGACAGGATCATTTCCACTTTGTTGCTGTTCGCCAAATCACCGCGCCCCTCCCAGCAAAAATGCGACATCCACCAATTGCTGAACACTTTGCTCACAGGCTCATCCGACACTGTGATTCCCGGCAACATAAATATTTTCAGAAACTTTGGAGAAAATGACGCCTTAGTCAATGGCGATCAGGAACTTTTAAAACAGGTCTTCGGCAACCTCATACGAAACGCGGTCCAGGCCATGCCCAAAGGCGGAGAACTCAATTTGACCACAAAGGAAATCAGCGCACCATCGAACCTGTCAGAAACCGGCAACGACCACCGCCAGTTCATCACCATCACCGTGTCCGACACCGGCCTGGGGATTGCCCCGGACCATCTGGTCAAAATCTTCAACCCGTTTTTCTCCACCAAGGACAAAGGCACCGGCCTCGGTTTGGCGATATCCCATAATATTATCAAAGCCCATCAAGGAACCATCGACGCGGAAAGTGAAACGGGCAAACCGACTAACTTTATTGTGAAACTCCCCAGCTGGGACGACGAATTTGATGAATAATACTGCAGATAAAAAAATCCTGGTGGTGGACGATGAAAGCGAAATGCGGGTCGCGCTCGAGACCACCTTGAAGCGGGAGGGCTATCAGCCGGTTTGTGTGGAAGACGGAAAAAAAGCCTGGGAGCGTGTCCAGAATGAAACCTTCGACCTGATCGTGTCCGATGTCAAGATGCCGCGAATGGACGGACTGGAACTCCTGTGCGCGGTGAAACAGCATTCCCCGAAAACCATCGTCATCATGATGACCGCATACGGGGATATCGACAACGCCGTCGAAACCATGAAAGTAGGCGCGTTCGATTACCTGCTCAAACCCTTCTCCGCCGAAATCCTGATTTCATCGGTGAACCGGGCTTTCCTGAAAGAGCCCGAAGGCCGCATCGCACCTGTTGTCACCGCCAAACCCAAACAATTTCCCGAGCGGGAGATCATCACCCGCGACGCGGAGTTATTGAAACTCCTGCGTTTCGCCGAACAGATCGCCCATAGTAAATCCACCGTGCTGATCATTGGAGAAACCGGAACCGGCAAGGAATTATTTGCCCGCCTCATCCACCAATACAGCCCGAGGGTGGACAAACCCTTCATCGCCATCAATTGCGCGGCGCTTCCCGAAGGATTGCTTGAAACCGAAATGTTCGGCCATGAAAAAGGCGCCTTCACCGGAGCCGACTTCAGGAAGGAAGGAAAATTTGAACTCGCTCACAAGGGAACGCTTCTGCTCGACGAAGTGACCGAAATGTCCCTGTCCCTGCAAGCCAAACTTCTGCGCGTATTGCAGGAACACGAAATCGACAAAGTCGGCGGCAAAGAATCCATTCCCGTCGACGTCCGGGTGATCGCCACCTCCAACCGCGACATCAAAAAACGCATCCGGGAAAATAAATTTCGCGAGGATCTTTACTATCGGTTGAACGTGATTCCTCTCAAAATAACTCCTCTGCGAGAGCGTAAAGCAGACATCCCACTGCTGGCGGAGCATTTTCTCAAGAAACACTGCAAAGAAAATAACAAGCCCGTTATGGCAATAGACGATTCCACAATATCCCTCCTGAAAAAATACAACTGGCCGGGCAACATCCGTGAACTGGGGAATATAATGGAGCGCGCCGCCCTGTTATGCAAAGAAGACACCTTACTTCCCGCCAACCTGTTTTTTGAGGACGACGCCGAGATAGAAGGCGAACCCTCATCCCAATCTCTCTCAAATTTTCGTGGCACCATTCATCAGATGGAGAAAGAACTGATCCTGCAAACCCTGGAGGAGCAAAACGGCAACAAAACCCGCGCCGCAGAATCCTTAGGAATCAGCATCCGCACCCTGCGCAATAAATTGACGGAGTACCAGAGCAAAGCCTGAACAAGACCGGGACCAACGGGGCATATTTTCCCGTTTCGTCAAATCCCTGACAGTTTTTTCCCATGCCCCTGGCACCCTGACGGAACCGATCGGGACAGGCCGCCCACGGCCTGAAGTAACTTGTTAAAAACATTGAAGTTACAAAAAAACAACAAGCCCTGAAGTCAAAACCATTTTAATCCCCGGATGGTATGAAAATTGCTTTTCTTTATTATGCATTACAAGACTGTAAAACCATAACCGGTTGTTTTTTTTACTTCGTTAATTTTTTAGAAGGCGGAATCCATGGATTTTTTGACGGCAATGCAGATCAGTTCTTCCGGCTTAAGCGTTCAGCGCCAGCGCATGGAAGTCATTTCCAGTAATCTCGCAAACGTAGAAACCACCCAAACTCCGGAAGGCGGCCCATACCGTAAAAAAAGTGTTGTGGTCAGCGCAATGCCCCTGGAAAATGAATTTTCCTCGGTGTTAAAAAATGAATTGGGCGACACGCTGAACCAGGTTTTAGTGACCCAGGTGGTCCGTGACCAGGCAGAACCCAGGGTCGTTTTCAACCCGAGCCACCCGGATGCGAACAAGGAAGGTTATGTCTCGATGCCCAATATCAACGTCATCAGCGAAATTGTGGACATGGTCACAACCACGCGGTCTTTTGAAGCCAATGTCACCGCCATCAACGCCGCCAAATCCATGGCGCTCAGGGCAATCGAGCTTGGCCGGTAAAAAACATTCAGGCATATAGAACTATTTTATGGATAAAGCATTCACATTTTTCAAACAGCTTTCAGAACGTTTTCAAGGGCTTCAACAAGGGCAGAAGTTAGCCGTATTCATTCTGGTGGCCGCAGGCATCGGTTCTTTGTTCACCATGTCGCTGTGGCTGAAAACACCCGATTACCAGCTCCTTTACGCCAAGCTGACGCCCACGGACGCCGCGAAAATTGTCGATGTCTTAAAATCCAATAAAACCCCGTACGAGCTTTCCCAGGGCGGCCAAACCATCCATGTCCCCGCCAACGCCATCTACGAAACCCGCCTCATGTTGGCCAGCGAAGGCTTGCCCGAAGGCGGTGAAGTCGGAATGGAAATTTTTGACGACAACTCCTTGGGCATGACAGAATTCATCCAGAAGCTCAACTATCAACGCGCCCTGCAGGGCGAGTTGAGCCGGACCATTCAGTCGCTCGACGCCGTCGATCAGGCCCGGGTTCACCTTGTCATTCCCAAAGACACTTTGTTCCTGAAAGAAAAACCCCGTGGCAAGGCATCGGTCACCATAAAAATCAAACCCGGTAAATCCATCACCAGTGAGCAGACCCAGGGCATCGTCCACCTGATCGCCGCAAGCGTCGAGGGGATCAGCGCGCAGGACGTTGTGGTGGTGGACCTGAAAGGAAATCTTCTTTCAGGCGATCAGGCGAGTTCAGGCAGTTCCATGCGCACCTCCTCAAACTATCAGCACAAGTTGATGGTCGAAAAAGAACTTCAGGACAATATTATCCGCATGCTGGAAAACGCTTTGGGAGTTGGAACAGTCATTGCCCAGGTCAGCACCACCCTTGATTTTGAGCTGGTGGACAGAACGGAAGAAATTTTTGACCCGGATTCCCAAGTGGTGCGTAGTGAACAACTGGTTTCAGAATCGACTCTGGGCGCACTGCCTCCTGGAGGCGTTCCGGGAGCCCAGGGCCTTGTCCCCGGAGGCACCGGCCAGGCACCGGCGGGCGGCCAGCCTGCAAAACGGGACAAAGAAAACCAGACCTTCAATTATGAGATCAATAAAATTGTACGGCAAATCTCGAAACCGATCGGCACGATTAAAAAATTATCCGTTGCCGTGCTCATCGACGGAACCGTTGCCGGAGACCCGCCCGAATACCAGCCCAGAAGCGAAGAAGACATGGCCAAATATCTGCCCATTATCAAATCTGCTATTGGGTACAATGAAAAACGCGGGGACCAGATTCAGCTGGAAAATATCCAGTTCGACCGAACATTTGAACAGGAAGGACAGGAACGACTCGCAAAGGCCGAGACCATGGAACTGGTCTTTAAGATCGTCCAGTATGTGCTCGGCGCCCTTTTTATTCTGCTGTTTTTCACCCGGGTCATTCGTCCCATGATGAACTGGATGACAACCTCTTTGGAAGTGGTTCCTGAAGCCCAGGGCCAACTGACCAGCTCCGAGATGGACGCCATCCAGGAAGAGAAAAAAAGCCTTGGGGCGGCTGTTGACAACGAAGCGGCAGAAATCCGCAAGGCCGTCGTTGAGTTCGCAGACAACGATCCGAAATTCACAGCCGGCATCGTTCGCAAATGGCTGAGAGAAAAAACTCCCTCCTCATAATCTTAATCGAGACTCCCTTATGGATAAAATTTTCACCGGTCCCGAAAAAGCCGCCATTCTCATGGTGTCGCTGGGAGAGAGTCAGGCTATAAAAATTCTTGAAAACATGGACGAACGCGAAATCCAGATGCTGGGCAACTACATGGCGGCCATGGGAGATGTCGACTCGACCTCAATGGACACTGTGACCAAAGAGTTTTATGACCAGGTGGATGCTGGCACAGGGGGGCTTGGCATCGGTGGGATGGATTTTCTAAAAACAGCCCTGATGAAAGCCCTCGACCCGGCAAAAGCCACGGAAATCCTCAACAACATCACCACCCCTGGCGAGGAAATGGGCGGCGGGCTTGAAACCGTTCGCATGCTGGAACCCGGAACCATCGCCTCTTTTATGGTCAACGAGCATCCTCAGACAGCGGCCATCGTCATGGCCCATTTAGAACCCCAAAAAGCCAGCCAGACCATCCGCGAAATGCCGGAAGAAAATCGCATGGAAATCATTCATCGCATGGCCACGCTTGGGCGGGTCGCCCCCAACATCCTGCGTGAACTCGACGAGGCCCTGCAAAATGAATTCAGAGCTTCAGGAGCCGTCTCCGGCAGTAAGCTCGGGGGTGTTGAAACCGCATCCCATCTCATGGGGGCCCTGGACCGGGCGACGGAGACCTCGATACTAACGGCCATGGATGAAGTGGACCCGGACCTTGCGAATGAAATTCGCAACCTCAGGTTCACTTACGAAGACATCACAAAAATCGACGACCAGGGCATCCAGTTGATCCTGAAAGAAGTCAATCAGGAGGATTTGCTCATTTCCCTCAAAACCGCAAGCGACACCCTCAAGGAAAAATGGATGAACAATATGTCCGAACGGGCGGCCATGATGGTGAAAGAGGACCTGGAATCCATGGGACCGACAAAAATCAGCGACGTAGAAAAGACTCAGCAGAAGATCATCGCAGTATGCAAGCAGTTGGAAGAAGAAGGCAAAATATCCATCGGCGGAGGCCCGGGAGAAGAGCTTGTTTAAAGACAAAAAATTTATCCCCGATAATTACGCCTCCGACAAATCAGGCGACCCGGCGGATTCACCCGACCGTAAAATTGAGAATTTCAACCTCAGCGAACTGGTTCCGAAAGACTCAGACAAAAACCGTGACTTTGCTTACGATTTGCCCGATGCGGCTAATTTTGATATCCACAGGGTCAAACGGGCCAAGCTAGGTGTCATTGAAATCATGCGGGACACGCTCACCAAGGCGAAAGCCCAGGCGGTGGAGATCCGCGAAACTGCCGAAAAGGAAGCTCACGATAAAGGCCATGCCGAGGGCTTCAAACAGGGAGAGCTGGATGCCAGAGAAGAGTTTCAATCCTGTCTGGAATCCGCTGAAGACATCATCCGGGAATTGAGCGAATTCCGCAAAAAAATGTACTCCAAAGTCGAACGGGAAATGATTGAGATGGTGATTTCCCTGGTTAAAAAAGTCATCCATTTTGAACTTTCCACAAGGGAGGACAGCATTCAGGAGATGATCCGGCTGGCAGTGCAATCGGTTCTCGACAAAGAAACGATGACAATAAAAATAAACCCTGTGGATAAAGAACACGCGGAAAATTTTCGCCCGGAACTGCAACATTTGTTCGGCGAAATTAAAAACATTTTCTTTGAGACCAGTACCAGCATTGACCGGGGTGGTTGCATCATCGAAACCAACTTCGGAACTGTCGACGCCCAGATGGATCAACTGGGCGAGCAAATCGACAAAATCCTGCACTTGGCGCCTCCCCCCGTTGAAAAAGAAACCAATAAAGAGACGCCCGAAAAGAATCAAACTTTACAGGACGCCCCCTCCGGTGAGTCACTCGCAGAGGCAGACGATGAGCCCCGGGGAAATTTCCAGGAGGAATCTCCAAACGACGATCCTCCTCAAGAGGACCCGACACCCTGACCCGACGTTATGGATGACATCATCGATCTGAAAAAATACCAGTCCTTCATCGAGAACACGTCGTTCGTCAGAAAAACCGGACGAGTGAATCGAATCATCGGGCTCATTCTTGAAGGCAACGGTCCCGCCGCATCGGTGGGCAGCATCTGCACCATCTATCCGGGAAACGACCGCCCCCCAGTGGAAGCCCAGGTCGTTGGCTTTCGAGACAACCGTACTTTGCTCATGCCCCTTGGGGAGCTCATCGGCGTGCAACCGGGGAGTATCATCGAGTCGTCGGATGAATACCCGACCGTCAATGTCAGCCCCAAGCTCATCGGACGTATCATAGACGGCAACGGGCGCCCGTTGGACGGCAAAGGCCCTATTCCTCCCAGCATGGAATATCCCTTGATGGGCACGCCACTCAACCCGTTGGATAGAAGCCGGGTACAGGAACCGCTGGATGTTGGCGTGCGTTCCATCAACGGACTGCTCACCTGCGCCAAAGGGCAAAGAATCGGCATCCTCGCAGGGACGGGAGTTGGGAAATCGATATTGATGGGAATGATCGCCCGCAACACCGATGCCGAGGTGAACGTGATCGCTTTGATCGGGGAAAGGGGACGCGAGGTAAAAGAGTTCATTGAGGAAAACCTGGGGCCTGAAGGATTAAAAAAATCTGTGATCGTCGCCGCCGCTTCTGACCAGCCTCCACTGGTGCGTCTTCGCGGAGCCTTCATCGCCACGACCATTGCCGAATTTTTTCGCGATCAGGGAAAACACGTCATCCTGATGATGGACTCCGTGACCCGATTCGCCATGGCACAACGGGAAATCGGGCTGTCCGTCGGTGAACCGCCAACGACGAGGGGTTACACGCCTTCGGTATTTTCCATGCTCCCCAAACTTCTGGAACGAGCCGGGACCAACCCCGGCAACGGCAGTATAACGGGTCTGTACACGGTGCTTGTCGAAGGCGACGATTTGAACGAACCGATATCCGACGCCGTGCGAGCGATTCTCGACGGTCACATTGTGCTCAGTCGCGATCTGGCATCACACAACCACTACCCGGCGATAGACATTCTGCACAGCATCAGCCGTTTGATGATCGACGTCATTTCCAAAGAACACCATGAACTTTCCATGAAGTTCAACGACATCATGGCCACTTACCGGGAAGCGGAGGACCTGATCAACATCGGTGCGTACGCAAAAGGAAGCAACGCCAAAATCGATCTGGCCATCACGAAAATCGACCGGATGAACCAGTTCTTGAGACAAGGCATGAATGAAAAAGTCGATCTGGCTGAAACTCTTGTTCAGCTCAAAGCGATTGTGGAAGGCTGACCATGAAATTCCGCTTCGAAACGGTTCTGAAAGTTCATAAAGAAAGGGAAGACCAGATCAAAAAAGAACTGGGAATGATCAACACCCACATTCAAAACCAGACGGACCGGTTGCACTTCATGGAGAAAATCGCCGATGAAAAAAAAGAAGAGCTGAACAAGACATTGGGACAGGACATGAACATCGACAAAATGATTCTTTATAATAATTTTTTCACCGGAGTGAAGCTGGAAAAGACTCGCCAGGAGCTGGTGATTCAGCAAGTAACGGAAAAACTAAATCTTAAAAAACAGGATCTGGTCCAGTCTATGATGAAAAGACGTACGATGGAAATTCTTAAGGAACGGGAACTGACTGCATTTAAAAAGAAACAACAAAAAACCGAAATCGCGTTGAACGACGAAACCGGCGCCAACCAGTGGCGGTTGAACTTATAATGGGACAGCTAAGAAAAATAAAAATCATCATTGTCATTCTTGTTCTCACGCTGGGTTTTCAGCCTGCCCTGTGGATGGGCGATCATCTGACACTTCAAATAAACCTCGCTTTTGCCCAGGAAGAACCTCAGGAAGAGGCCTCTGAGGATGAAACCGACTCGGCGGAAGAGGAAACTCAACCAGAGGAAAAAGTTGCCCTCCCTGCCCCGGTTCCGGGAATCAGCCCTGAAACATTTCGCATGATCGAAATGATCGAAAAGAAAAACCGCGATTTAAAAAGAAGGGAAGCTCAGATCACGTTAAAGGAACAACGGCTGAAAACTCTGGAAGAAAATATCTTAAAGGACTTGCAAAAAATTGAAGATGCCATCGCCAGAAGCGAGGCGCAAATTGGAATCCAGAAAAACCTGATCAAAGAAAATGTCGCGGGGCTCATCAAAGCCTATTCCGCCATGAAGCCGCAGGAAGCGGCCAAACTCCTGGAAGTCATTAACGAAAACCTGGCCATACAGATTATTTCGGGAATGAAAAGCAAAGTCGCAGGCAAGGTGTTGAGCAAATTGAATGTCCGGGTGGCGAAAAATATCAGCGAAAAACTGGCGGGAAAAAGAATACCGAAATAACCCTATCAGGCAAATAAAAACTCCTCCTAAGCGTCTTCCTTTACGGCCTCCTGCATTTTCTCCGGTTGCGGTTTCTTGTCGGAATTCACCATGCCGAAGGAAATGATCATTTTCAATCCTTCCTCCACAGACATATTCAGATACACCAGGTCTTTTTTTGCGACCATCAGGAGGAAACCCGTGGTGGGATTGGGAGATGTGGGAACGAATACGTTGATTGCCTCCTCATTGGCTTTTTCGGAAATCTCTCCTTTGGTGGTGCCACAAACGATCCCCAGAGTCTTGAGCGGCTCACGTGGATAGGTCAATAAGACCATGTTCTGAAACGAGGGCGTCTCGGTTTCGGAAATCGTGGTCACCACTTTTTTGATGCTGGAATAGATCACCCGGACAACTGGAACATTATCTAAAATACGCTCACTGCTACTCAGAATTGCTTTGCCAAAAAAATTTGTGCCAAACAAACCCACAATTCCTATGAACACAATGAGGATGATAAACCCCATTCCGGGAATATGGTACTCAACCATCCACTTAAGCGCGTCGGGTTCAAACAATTTATCAGTCACAGGTCCCATGGCCTGATCTACATTGCGGATAACAAATGCCAGTACCAGATAGGTCAGGGCGACAGGGACTGTCACCAGCAAGCCCGCAATAATATTTCTCTTGATCGCTTTTCTCAGTCGTTTCATTGATTCAGAAAATCCATAAAAATTACACTGCTGGACAGCGGTAAAGACCTGATTTTTCCGTAGGCAGACACTCTACACTGCCTGAGAGTTGTGCACAATCGGGGAATTTGAGGGGGTTGTCAAAATTAGTGAAAATATTACGGTTGTGGTGTTTATTGTGCTTTCATGCCTTCCAGGTGCTCTTTGACCTGAACAACGAGGGATGGATAGTTTCTTGCTCCAAGCTCAATGAACCGCCGGTAAAAATAAAGCGCCGACTTGATTTCTCTGTTTTCTTCGTAGAGCACCGCTAAGTTATAATTTGTTCCGGGGTGGTCGGGGTCCAGAGAGAGGGCCCGGTTTAAAACCCCCCGGGCCTTTTCCGATTCTTTCTGTTTTTTATAGATCGTCGCGAGATTATTAAACGCCTCAAGATTGGTCG
>UOGG01000089.1_pt1 | contig 13982 bp, 10 predicted proteins | sample 1990151 | NCBI WGS metagenome assembly UOGG01 (sample SAMEA4728526, study PRJEB27164) | hydrothermal vent metagenome | biome: marine basaltic hydrothermal vent biome; feature: marine hydrothermal vent; material: mineral | place: Pacific Ocean | collected 2011-06-14/2011-07-23 | depth 1741 m | reverse complement strand
TTTGCCGAAGTCTTTGGATCGATATTCGCTGTCGGGGTAGGGAAGGTAATAATCCCAGACCCACTCCCAGACGTTGCCGACCATGTCGTGCACGCCGTAGTGGCTCACGCCCTTGGGATAACTGCCGACGGGTTTCAGTTGATGACCGGTTTTTTTTCTCGCGCTGTGGCTGATGTTGGCTAAGTCCCAGTCAAAATTATTGCCCCAGGGAAAAATATTGCCCAAGGGGCCGCGGGCGGCCTTTTCCCACTCCGTTTCCGTGGGCAGGCGTTTGCCGGACCAATAGGCGAACGCGGTGGCGTCGAAATAAGAAACATGGGTGACAGGCAGGTCACGGTCGCCTTCGGGATATTTTTGCCCGCCCCAGTAACGGGGTGGTTTGCGGTCGGTCGCCTGACAGAAAATATAATATTGTTGGTTGGTCACTTCAAACTTGTCGATGTAAAAGCTCCGGGTGTCCACGCGGTGCTCAGGGTGTTCATCGACAAACCAGGGCCGGGTCAGGCCGACCTTGAGGGCATGGTTTTTTTTGTCCACCGCGTCCGTACCCATGGTGAATTCTCCTGACGGAATCAACACCATCCCGTCGGGAACGGGTTGCAAAAAACAACCGGACAGATGCAACATCAGGAGGAAGCCAAAAACAGGCTTCAGCCGTTCACAAACAGTTTTACTTTTTAAAATGAAATCCATTGCTTATAAATTCGTTCAAGTCGCGTTGACAAAAATAGACTCAGAAGACCGCCTCACAGACTTTTCTCTCCTCGCCGGAGGGGCAGATTACTCACGACGAGCGGCGCGTTCTGGTTTGAGTTCGAGCAGTTCTCGTTCAAGCACACTCGATTCCCTGCAAGACTCGATCGATGTCATCGGTATTCTGCATCCCGTGGTCCTGATGAAATCGGGCGATGGTTATAAAATCATTTGCGGACATCGCCGCGTGGCCATCGGACAAACGCTGGGCCAGATCGAAATTCCCGCCCGCGTTACGGAATCCGATCTGGACCCGGAAACGTTGCTTGCGCTCAACCTGATGGAGAACCGTGCGCATCGATCGTACAGCGACATCGAAAAAGGGCGCATCCTCCACAAACTGGTTCAGGCAGGCGTGAACGAGGAAATGATTATCGGGAAGTATATGCCCATCGTGGGTCTTGAGCGAAGCAAAAAATTATTTCAGGAGTTTTCCCGTGTCGCTGATTTTGCGACCGGTCTGCAACTCCTCCTGCACGAGATGAATGTGCCGGCCCGGGTTTTTTGCAGTTTGCTGAAATGGTCTGCGCCCTCGCAAAACATCGCTTTGAAGATATTCGCCGCGCTCAGGCCGGGGGTCAACAAATGGCGGGAGCTCATCGAACTGGCGGAGGAAATCGCGGTAATAGAAAAAACGTCTCCGGGAGAGATTTTAGCGCGCGCGGAAATTCAAACCCTCATTGCCCAAAACGGCTTGGAAAAGCACGAAAAATACGACCGGGTTGTGCAACTGCTGACGCCTTTGAGATACCCCGTGTTGCATGATCTCAGAATGAAAATCGCCCGCCTCATCGATCAATTGTCTTTAGGATCGCGAAGCAAAATCCGTGTGCATGAAAGTTTTGAAACCGATGAAATTAAAATCGAGATCAAAGGCCGTGATCGCAAAGCTTTGATAGAGGAGGTGGAGCGGTTGGAAAACGCCGTGAAGTCGCCTGCGATGGAAGAACTCCTGCGCCTGTTGAAGCGGTTGGAATGATTTTTTCTGGAAGGCGGTGAATCGGTTATTTTCTGGGAATCCGCAGTTTGGCAAAATCATTTTGCGTGTAGTTGTATTTTTTGAAGAACTGTTTGATCGTTTGCAAGGCTTTGCCTATCCATTCGTCCTTGTGCGCTTCGACAAAAAAATGTTTGGCGATGAGGGTGTGAGTGATGGCGTTGTGCCCTTGATGGGTTTTGTCGTAAGCCTGGGCCAGGGCAAAATGCGCCATCATGTGCTCCGGGTTGACGGAGACCGCTTCCTTGAGTGTGTCGATTTCCTCTGCGGTTTTGTCGTTTTGCCTAAGCGGTTTGCTTGCCTGATACAGCCCTTCCGCCAAAAAATCACGGACCGTTTCATTGTTTGGGGTGATCTGAACGGCTTCCTGCAACGGGGGCACTGCCTCTTGAAAGCGTTTCAATTTCATCAGGGCCACGCCGAGCTTGAAATTGGCTTCCCGGGCCATCTTGGGGCTCACCTTGATCGCGGTGCGTAAGGGCAGGATGGCCGCGGCGTAGTTTTTCTGTTTGGCGTAAATCATGCCCAGGTTCAAATTAGGCAAGGCCGATTTCGGATTCACTTTGATCGCTTCCTGATAATGTTCGATGGCCTTTTCGGGCGAACCCAGCTTGGAGTACACAATGCCGAAATTGTAATTGGCGTCCACCACCAGGTTTTTATCCAGTTGCAACGCTTTTTTAAATTGTTCCAACGCTTCTTCATAACGGCCAAGGTCTGTCAAACAAATGCCCATGGACAAATACGCAGGGCCGTAATCCGGCTGAACGCGGATGGCCTCTTGAATATGGTGCATGGATTCCTTGAATTGTTTTCTCCTCCCGAGCATCACCGAAATATTGGTGTGCGCCTGGGCCAGACGTTTTTTTGTGGCCTGACTTTTGGCACTCAACTGCAAGGATGTTTCAAGCGGTTCGATGGCTTCTTCATCCCGTCCCATTTCAATCATGGCAAAGCCAAGCTGGTAATAGGCGCTTCGGTGCTTGGGATTGATGCGGATGGCTTCTTGCAAAGACGGTAGCGCCTCTGAGAACCGGGAAAGATCAATATACACTTCACCCAGATTGTAGTGACCCATTCCGTCTTGCGGGTTGACGCGCACCGCCTCCTTGTATTTTTCCAGAAGACCGAGCAGTTCTTCGTGGGTGCGTTTCTCGGGTAGTTTTTTGGGCGTGGTATTTTGCTTGCGGGAAAATAGCCTGCCCAGCAGTTTTTTTAGCGATGTGAGTAGTTGCATCAGAAATGGTTCCTCAACGGTTCCTTAAAATATTTACAGGGAGCCTTTGCATTGCGGGCAGGGATAATAATCAGAGCCTTGCAAAAGCATCGCCCGGAACCATTTCAAAATGGAAAGCGCATTTAGTTTTTCCCGGCGTTTGCTTTTGGGCGCGGCACAAACGAAGTGAATTTTATTTTTCCCCAGGCGGCGTTGCTGTTGGGAATGAAATAGTGAATCTTGGCTCCCCCACTGATGGTCTGGGCATCTGCCAACAGGGAAATTTTCCATTCGCCTGCGACCTTTTCCCAGAAATCGATATGACGCTTTTTGATGTCGAATTGAATGTCTCCGCGTACAACGGCGGGGTTCAATTTTTCTACTCCGTGTAATTCGACTTCGACCATCGCAAAATTGCTGTCTTCGCTGATCGACACTCGTTTCAAGTTGTAGCCTTGAATGGTGATGAAGGGGTTGGGAAACCACTGGTATGTTCTGGGATGGGAAAACCCTAATACATCTTTTCTTTGTGGGTTTTTCTTGATGTAGTCCAGAGAGGGGGTCGAGCCCCCCGACACATGATGTGCACTTTCTTCCCGGTAATTATACAGCACGCGCCCGTCAAAAAATTGATACTCCTCTTGGGAAACGCGCTCCCGAAATTTCGGATGCTGATAGGCATACAGAGCCTTCCAGTCGCTTTGAATCTTTTTCTGGAAATAATCGACTTCCAGTTTGGCCAGTTTTACGGCCTCCTGCAATTGATCGGGGCCTGTGCCCGTCTCACCTTTGCCGCTTGGGAAAAAGAAATGAAACGCTAAAGTGGGGACTAAAATAACCAGGATGGCTTTGACCTTCAGATTCATCGGATACAATCTCCTTCGTAAAAAAACTATGGCCTCAGGGCTTAGCGGTATTTTTAAAGGAACAAATAATATCGGTCTTTAAAACGCAACGGGTTGCTTTTGCAATGAAAGCGGATTGACCGCTCGGAGTATTTTATTCCAAGGACCCGTTTCAAGGAAGCGTTGTTTTCAATTGGGCGGAAATTTTTTGCGCCAAAGATTCCGTGATTCCGGGAAGGGCTTGCAGGTCTTCTAGAGAAGCAGAACGGATGTTTTCCAGACTGCCGAATTTTTTTAAAAGTTGCAACCGGCGCTTTTTGCCGATGCCGGAGACTTTCTCCAAAGGCGATGCCAGAGTGTTTTTCCCGCGCAGTTTACGGTGATAAGTGATCGCAAACCGGTGCGCTTCATCGCGTATGCGCTGGAGCAAAAACCGCGAAGGTGAATTTTCTTTGAACAGAATAGAAGTCTTCCGGTGAATAAGCAACACCTCATCGGTGTCCAGGTTGCCCCTCTCTTTGCCTTTGGCGATGCAGGCCAGATCCAGTTTTCCAAGGACGCCCACATCCTCTAACGCCTTGCGTGCTGTGTTGAGATGACCTCGGCCGCCGTCGATCAGCACCAGTCCGGGCAGGTCCCGGCCTTCATCCATCAGCCGTTGATAGCGTCTGCTCAGCACTTCCCGCATCATGGCGTAATCGTCGATCCCGTCGACCCTGGCAATTTTGTATCTGCGGTAAGACGATTTATCTGCCTGGCCGTTTTTAAACACCACCATGGACCCCACCGCGTGGATTCCTGAAATATTGGAGATGTCGAACCCTTCGATCACTTCCGGAAAATATTTCAGCTCCAGCGATTCTTGCAGTTCTTCCAGCATGCGGGTGGCGGTTTCTCCCTTATCCAGTTCGGTGCGCATGGCAAAGCGCGCGTTTTCCTCCGCCATACGCACGAGGTCGCGTTTTTTACCGCGCACCGGTGTTTCCAGAATCACCCGGCTTTTTTTTCTCTCCGACAACCACGTCGAGATCAAATCCATTTCATCGACCCGGTGCGGCAAAAGAATTTCCGCAGGAAGCAGAACTTCATCGGCATAATATTGTTTGAGAAAAGAAGACAAGGTTTCGTTCTCTTCCATCTCGTTCAGGCTTTTCATTTTGTAAATCTTTTCGCCGACCATTTTGCCGCCTCTTATGACCAGCACCTGCACCACCGCGAACCCCCGTTCTTTGCAGTAGCCGATCACGTCCTGATCGATGAGTGACGTGGAAATGATTTTCTGTTTGTCGAGAACCGTCTTGACCGCGGCGACTTTATCTCTTAGAACCCCCGCCTCCTCGTAGCGCAACTCTTTGGCCGCCTCAGCCATTTTGGTTTTCAAAGAGTTGATCAAATCGGAATTCTTTCCCTTGAGGAACAAGATGACGTCCTGCACCACCAAAGCATAATCCTCAGGGGAAATATAACCTGCGCACGGGGCATAGCAACGCCCCATCTGATAATTGAGGCAGGGCCGTCGGTCAGGAGTTCCGTCGAGCTTGTCTTTACTTTGCCTGAGGGGAAAAATTTTAGATATCAGACGAATGGTTTCACGGACTTCCTTGACCATGGTGTAGGGGCCGAAATAGGTGGCGCCGTCCTTTCTTACTTTGCGCACGACTTCCAGCCTCGGGTAGCGTTCGTGCGTTGTCAGCCGGATGTAGGGGTAATGTTTGTCGTCCTTCAACAGAACGTTGTAGCGCGGTTGATGTTTTTTGACGAAGTTGCTTTCCAGAATCAGCGCTTCGGCTTCGGTCTCCGTGGTCAGGAACGTGACGTCTTGCACCTTGCCTAAGAAAATCCGCGTGCGCGGATGCAGAGAACGCGAGCTTTGAAAATAGGAACGCACCCTGGTTTGCAGAGATTTGGCCTTGCCAATGTAAAGGATGTTTGCCTTGCCATCCTTCATGAAATAAATTCCAGGCAATTTTGGGATTTTCGCCAGAATTTCTGCGAGGTGTTTTTGCATGATAGTTGGAAAATAGGAGTGCTTATTTATTTTGCTTCATTATAACCGTTCTCCCTGTAGCCGTTCGCCCTTTTTCATCCACCTGAAAACATCTGTGCATTGATAATAAAAAAAGTTCACGTTATAATTCGCCTCAAATGAGCGCACCAAACGACAATCAGCGAGGGCTCTGGGGAAGCCGGATGGGCTTTGTTCTGGCCGCGTCCGGGTCGGCGATCGGGTTGGGAAACGTGTGGAAATTCCCTTACATCGTCGGCGAAAACGGGGGCGGAGCGTTTGTGCTCGTTTACCTCGTGTGTATTTTTGTTGTGGGCCTGCCCATCATGCTGGCCGAATTCACGCTGGGGCGAAAAACCAATCTCAATCCCGTCGGCGCATTTAAAGCACTCCAGCCCAATTCGCCCTGGGTGGGGGTCGGGTATATGGGCGTGCTCGCGGGTTTTCTCATCCTTTCCTTTTACGGAGTGGTGGGCGGGTGGACCCTGGCGTACATCGTCAAATCCTTCAGCCATTCGATTCTGGAATTTCAGTCGCCCAAAGACGCGGGTCAGTTCTTCAATCAGTTCATCGCCAACCCGACAGAAGTCTTGGCCTACCATGCGCTTTTTATGGGTTTGTGCCTGGCCATCGTCATCAAAGGCGTTCATGGCGGCATCGAAAAAGCCTGTAGCATTTTAATGCCGACGATGGTCGTGATTCTTCTGGTCCTGATGGTGCGTTCCCTCACCCTGCCGGGAGCCATGGCAGGCGTTGAGTTTTATCTGTACCCTGATTTCAGTAAAATAACACCTTCGGTGGTTCTCACCGCCTTAGGCCATGCGTTCTTCTCCCTCAGTCTGGGAATGGGCGCCATGCTCACCTACGGGAGTTACCTCCCCGATAAAGAAAACCTGACATCGGCAACGGTTTACGTGGTCCTGTTCGATACGATGATCGCGCTCCTGGTGGGGATGGTCATTTTCCCCGCCGTGTTTGCAATGGGGTTGGAACCCGCAGAAGGGCCGGGGCTGGTGTTCAACGTTCTGCCTGCGGTCTTTTCCGCTATGCCTTTTGGCAACATAGCCTCGATTATCTTTTTTGTTCTGCTCGCCATCGCGGCCATCACTTCGGGGATCTCACTGTTGGAAGTTGTGGTGTCTTATTTCATCGATCAGCTTGGCTGGGCCAGAAAAAAAGCCGTACTCATTGTGGGCGGCATCATATTTGCCCTGGGCGTACCCTCCGGGCTTTCCTTCGGCGTGATGAGCGATGTCAAATTCATGGACAAAACGTTTTTCGATATCGTCGACAACATCGCATCCAACTATCTGCTACCACTTGGTGGGATGCTGACCGCAATTTTTGTCGGTTGGAAATGGGGCATCGTAAAAGCTCAAGAAGAAATCGAAAGGCACGAAACAAGATTTCACTGGGCCGAACAATGGGGGTTTCTCATTCGATTCGTCACGCCCGTTGCCGTGGCCGTTGTCTTCTGCGCCAAAATATTTTAGCTCTCCTTTCTTTGATGAATGGGTATAATAAATACCAACCCGTTCATCGCATGATTCCAACAGGAGGCTTGAATTTTATGAACTGGCGAATTGCATTGACAGCCTTATTTTTTGTTTTAGTCTTTTACGCTCCGGCGTATGCCGGTAAAGACACAGCGTGCCATCCCCCCTACCAGCCCACGAATATTATAAAACTCGTTCTCAACTACTCAGCCACGCTGGACTATATCGCCGACGCACCCGAACAATGCCAAAAACCCTTCCAGCGGGATGTGACGAAGCTTGTGCAATCGACCTGGTTGTTTTCCCAAGGGTGTAAGGATGTGACTTTCGAGGATTTTGACAAGGCGGAACAAAAGCGCAATGAAAAAAGCGCGTCCAAACAGGGGAGTTAGTTTTTCTCCTGGGTGATCGCGGTTATTTCAAGGGCATCGACTTTTTTTCGCTGACAGGCACATCCTTTAGGTTGTCGGAATAATGAATCGCACCCGTTTCATCAATCCAATGATGAATGCGCTTATTTGTTTGCGGAGTTGAAATTTTTTTATTTTGAGCAGGGGCGGGGTTTTTATTTTTCGGAGATATCCGTTTTTTGTTATGACAGTGGTAGTCGCCGGTTTTTCTGTTTTTGTGGCATCCCTGAGCATTGGTTCCCCCTGAATGCGCATAAGTGTCCAGAGGCATGAGCAGTACGATTAAAATTGAAAAAACAATTTTCACCATAGCTGAAACATTTCACTGTCAGGGTTTCGGCTCTTTTCATGCCGTGGACGTGAACTTCTGCCCCTTGCCCACCAGGTTTTTGGAGGGGAGGGTGACTTCTTTGCCGTGGCAAGCTTCGACTTGCCCGATCACGTGGCTGACCACGTTGTGGGTCTGGCAGATTTTATTCACGTCTTCCACTTCTTGGGTCCCTTCCACGATCACGCAGAACCCCGTGCCCATATTGAACACTTCGAACATTTCCGCGTCACTCACTTCGCCACGGTCCTGCATCAGATTGAACACCGGGGGAATGGGTGGCAAAGAGTCGATCACGAAACGGATGTTGTCCTGCTCCACCCGGTTCAGGTTGCAGAACCCGCCGCTTGTGATGTGGACCATCGCCTTGAGGTCAATACCGGCTTCCAGCATGTCCATGACGGGGTTCACGTAGATGCGGGTGGGCTCCAGCAGTTCTTCGCCCAGGGTACGGTCGAGCTTGTCTTCAAATCGGTTGACGCTCAATTTTTGTTCTTCCAGCGTTTCACCGAGCAGGATTTTTCTCGCCAGGGTGAGCCCGTTGGAATGAACGCCGCTGGATGCAAGGCCGATAATGAGATCGCCCGGTTTGACATGTTTCCCCGTGTTGATGCGATCGATCTTCACATGCCCGATGGCGGCGCCGATGAGGTCAATGCCTTTGATGATTTCTTTTATCTGCGAAATTTCGCCGCCTGAAATGCTGATGCCGGATTGCCACGCACCTTCGGCAAGACCTTTGCCCAGTTGATCGAATATTTCCTTGTCGGTGGTCGAGCAGGCGATGTAGTCCACCATGCTGACGGGACGAGCGCCCACGCAAATGATATCGTTGACGTTCATGGCGACGCAGTCGATGCCGATGGTGTCGTATTTTCCCATTAATTCGGCGACGATTATTTTTGTCCCCACGCCGTCGGTGCCGAAGGCGATGCCCCAGCCGTTGCCAAGGTCGATGACATTGGCGAAGTAACCGATGTCCGCCGCCAGGGGATAGCGTTCATTGTATTTACGGGTCGGCAGAACATGGTGCAGGAGACTTCCGAGAGCGCCTTCGGCTCCGCCGCTGTCAACTCCGCTTTCGGCGTATTGGGATGTTTCTGGTGATTCTGGTTTGCTCATGTCTGACCTTTAAAATGAAAATGACAACCCTTCCCGTTGTGGAGGAGGGGGATGATGTTTTCTCTTGAAAATTTGTGGCACATCATATCATTAAACCGCAGGATCGTCAGTGCGGGAGTTTTAAAATATTTGGGAAAAAATGCGCGGAGTCTCAGCGGAGGGCGGTAATTGCGCATTGAAGGTGGAATCGTCAATGCCGAAGCATTTAAATTTTCAGGTTACGGGTAGAAACTTCGGAAAATGTCGGGATAAGATATTGAGCGTGTGTGATATCTCACCATTGCCTTCATGCCCCGGAGGGGTGAGGGGTAAACCCAGAGACCCTGGGTCGCCACGCCGCTGATAGCGGCTCGCGATGACAAAAATGGCGGTTCTCCGGGGCTCGTGAGCGTAGCGAACGGAGCCTAATTTTTCCTCCCCTGTAAAAGGGGCCGTGGGAGCGAGCGTTGGGGCAGGCGCACTGGCAGTTTAAGGATAGACCCCCATCGTCCGGTAGCTGTTGTGAATTTTTTCGATAGCGATGGACATGGCGGCGATGCGGTAGCTTTTGATTTCGTCGTGGGTCCAGAATCGTTCACGGATGCTCTGCCAGGCTTCGCGCATGGTGTCGTCAAGCCCGGAGCGGACGAGGTCGATTTCCTCTGATCCTGCGCAGATCTGTTCTTTCAGGGCTTTAGGAACGTTATGCCCGGAACCTTCGATCGCCTGGATCAACTGTTCATACTTGCCTTCCTCATAGCGTTTTTGAATTCTGCCGAAACGGATATGCGACAGGTTTTTGATCCACTCGAAATAAGAAACCGTGACTCCGCCAGCGTTGAGATAGACATCGGGAATGCTGACCACGCCCTTTTCCTGCAAAATGGTCTCGGCGGCAAAAGTGACGGGTCCGTTCGCCGCTTCGGCGATTATTTTGGCCTGGATTTTGTGGGCATTATCCTGATTGATGACTCCTTCCATAGCGGCTGGGATGAGAATATCGCATTCCGCTTCCAGCAGGAGTGGGCTGTCTGGAATAAAATTTCCTCGCCCAGGATATCCTTGAAGACCTTTATTGGCCACTTTGTATCGATAGATCTCCTCGATATTAATGCCGTCTGGGTCTAACCAACCGCCATTGTATTCCAGGACAGCGATGATTTTGACTCCGTCTTCTTCCTGCAAAATTTTTGAAGTGTAATAACCGACGTTGCCGAGACCCTGGATGATCACCTTTTTGCCTTCCAGGCAACCTTCGAGTCCCGAATTTTTCACGTCACTCGGGTTACGAAAAAATTCCCTCAGGCCAAACACCACGCCGCGTCCAGTCGCTTCCACCCGGCCTTGTATTCCGCCCATGGAAACGGGTTTCCCGGTCACGCAGGCAAGATGGTTGATGTCGCCTGGACGGTAGGAATTGTAGGTGCTGGCCATCCACGCCATTTCCCTTTGTCCGGTTCCCATATCCGGCGCCGGGACGTTGGTCCCAGGGCCGATATAATCTTTTTGTATTAATTCGAAGGCAAACCTGCGGGTGATTTTTTCCATGGTGTCCCGGTCGTATTTTCTGGGGTCGATGAGCAACCCGCCTTTGGAACCGCCAAAAGGCACGTCGACCAGTGCGCACTTATAAGACATCAGCGCCGCCAGTGCTTCCACTTCATTCTGGTTCACCTGGGGCGCAAACCGGATGCCGCCTTTCGCGGGTAGTTTGTGGTCGCTGTGCACCGCCCGCCAGCCGATAAAAGTTTCTATTTCCTTGCCGATGTTGACCGGGAACCTCACCTGATAAACGTTATTGACGTTTCTTATATATTGAGCCATCCCGTCGGGAATATCTAAAGTCGCTCTGGCGATATCAAAACTCAGGTTGACGCTGTCTTTAAAGCTGACTTCGTTCTTCGGGAGTGGTGTCATGTCAAGTTCCTTTTCTGTGGTTCAGTGCACCCTGAATCGGGTTATTACCGGGTGTAAACCTTGGGAAAACTGATTTACATTGTCACGGAATATTATACCTAAAACTTTTGATTTTAGCAGAGTTATTTTGTGCTAAAAATAAAATAACTCTAAGAAATTCATATAGATATGTCTTTGGCAGGTGAGCTGGGGTACAATAGGGACATACCCATATAATCCAATTTGTCCAACGGTTTTGGACCTTTTTAAACCCCTTGCTTTGATGTCATGAAACAGGCGACGCATCAGTTTTCAGTCACCACCCAGGGCAAAGGTCTGGTCACTATCAACCGGGAAATAGCAAGTTGGGTGAGAGGGCAGGGAATCCTGACGGGACTTCTGACGGTTTTTCTTCGGCACACCTCGGCTTCATTGGTCATTCAGGAAAATGCCGACCCGGATGTCCTCGATGACCTGAACAATTTTTTTGGCAGGCTGGTTCCCGATGGTGACCCCGTCCATCGTCATCAATCGGAAGGGCCGGACGACATGCCTGCCCATATTCGCTCGGCCTTGACCCAACCGCAGATTTCGGTCCCCATTGTTGAGGGGCGGATGGCTCTTGGGACGTGGCAGGATATTTATATTTTTGAGCATCGTAATTCGCCGCACCGGCGGGAGGTCGTCCTGCATATTCTGGGCGATTGATTTTTGATAAGGAATTGTATGGCACGTAACAAAAATAATTTTATAACCGGACAGCGACTGTTGAATGGCAACGCCAGGTGGCTGGCCCTGTTGTTCCTGGTTTTTCTGACTGCCTGCGGAGGTGGGGAAGCCAGTGAAAATGCGGAAAAAAATGATGCCGGCGAAACAATGCGTCCTGGCCTTGCCAAGGGGCTGGAACTGGCCCGCGAACAAAAATACGACGAAGCCATCAGCAAAGTGTTCGAGATGGTCATAAACAACCCCAAAGACCCGGAAGCGCTTGGGATTCTGAGCTATATTTATTTAAAATCCAACCGAATGTCCCATGCAAATGAAGCGGCCAAGAGATCTCTTGAACTCGACCCCTTTCAGTCCCGACCCTATATTGTGTTGGCACGAATAAACTTTCAAGTTTCAAACTTCGAGAAGGTTCTGGATCTGGCCAGGAAAGCTCTCATCATAGATCATGATTCCCCTGAGGCGTATCTAATAATCGGCGAAGTTTATTTAAGACAAGGAATGAACGATGACGCCCTCGTGGTATTGAAAGAAGCGGAGAAGCTGGACCCTGGAAATTCGAGAATAGCGAATATTCTGGCTTCCGCTTATATCAAGAAAAAAAAATACGACCTTGCTTTATCGACCTTGATTGCACTTCAGGAAATCGATTCTGATAATCCCGGGGCGCATTTCAACCTGGCGGTGGTGTACGCCAAAATGAAAAAAGGGCGTCTGGCGATGCGACACATTGCCACGGCGGAGGATCTTTATGCACGGAATGGTAAAAACAAGTATTGGCTGGGAAAAACCCGGGACATCCGTCGGGTGATCGCGAAAAATTTTAAATTAAGACCCGAGGATATTAATTAACGAGTTTCTAAATGTTGATCCTGTTTGGTAAAGAACGCTGTGTCAGGACCTTTGAAAACACAGCGGGACGAACCATCGGCATTGATTGTGAACAACTGATTTTTTTTTAGATTTGCATGAGAATTTTTTCAAAAACCTATCGCAAGAATAGTTTCCTTTGGTACTTCCTGTCTGGGTGGGCGGTCTCTGTACCGCTCAGCCTGGGCATGACAAAGGAAGCTGTAGCCAGCAGTCTGAGTCCCTTGGGCGTGGCGGAGACGTCCATTCTGAAGACGCTGGTTTCAGCCGAAAATAATAAAGCAGATACCTCATCCTCGCTATTGCCTATCATCGACACAAATATTTTTGATACAAATATTTTTGCGATCCAGTCACTCACGATTATCGTGCTGGTTGCCGTTTTGATTCTGGTCCGAAAAAAAACCATGCAAAAGGAACGGGGGCTGGCAAAGGAACAGCTCAGGGAACGGGAAATCCGTTTCGATAAAATTTTGAACAATGTCATCGACGGTATCATCACGACAGATGAGCATGGAAACATAGAAATTTTCAATCCCGCCGCCGAACGTATTTTTGGTTACAAAATTTCCGCAGTGCAAAGCAAGAACATTGATTTCCTGATGCCCGTATCATTTCACGAGAATGCCCAATCGCTCCGTCAGGCTTTTGAAAGTGCTGAGGGTTCCCTCGCTCACGGAGTGCAACGCGAATTGACCGGGCTCAAGAAAGACGGTTCGAGGTTTCCCATGGAAATCTATGTGAGTGAAATCATACTTGAAAACCGGCGGACTTTCACCGTCGTGGTTCACGACATCACCGAACGAAAAAAACAAGAAGAGGCATTCAAACAGGGGTCTGCCTATGTCGGGCTTTTGCACGATGTTTCCAGCGCCGCCAACGAAGCGGACAATTTTGAGCAGGCCATCCAAACCTGTCTGGATAAAATTTGTGCTTTGACCGGATGGGCGGTCGGTCATCTTTTTCTTCCCACGACTGATTCTCCTCCCAACCTGACGTCGACCAACATCTGGTGTCTCGAAGAAGGAGAGCGGTTTGCAACGTTTAAGGCGGCCACCGAAAAGACGAAAATCAATTATGGCGAAGAGCTTGTCGGCCGCGTGCTCGCAACCGGTGAACACACCTGGGTTCGGGACATCACGAAAAGCCCGTTGTTCCAGCAGGGACGGTTTACTAAAGACATGGAAATCGTCAGTGGATTTGCTTTTCCAGTGCTCATTGGCCGTGAGGTGGTGGGCGTCATGGAATTTTTTGCAACCCACCCGGTTCATCCAGATCAGCACCTGCTCGATGTTGTGGTGCAAATCGGCACTCCATTAGGGCGGGTTGTTGAACGGCA